>JAESFN010000492.1_pt1 | contig 35139 bp, 48 predicted proteins | sample 9269411 | NCBI WGS metagenome assembly JAESFN01 (sample SAMN14505399, study PRJNA617100) | algae metagenome | isolation source: Iphinoe sp. HA4291-MV1 and co-occurring heterotrophs from trail next to... | place: USA: Maunawili Falls, Hawaii | collected 2009-07-25
AAGAACAGGCCGACGCCGTCACCAAGTCGCTCGAGACCTTTCTAGAGCGCGTTGGCGAGCGGAAGGAAGGCCAAAACTATCAGACGCTGGTCTGGCTCGCCGGAACGTTCACCAATCTGGCCGGCGGCGTCGACGCCCCGGGGCGGGCCAGCCCCCAGGGGACCAAGCAATTGGCCAAAGCGGCGGCGCTCTATCAGCGCGTGCTCGACGAGGCAGCCCGTGAGCCGGCGTTTCTGCCCAAGCCGGAGTTGAACATCGGCCTGCGGCTGCAAATCGCCAAGTGCCAGCGCCGCGCGGGCGACTATCAGGCCGCGACCGACAAGATCGTGGAGCTGCTGAAAGCGAATCCGCGCGTGCTCGACGTGCAAATCGAGGCCGCGCGGATTCTGCAAGACCGCGGCGACGTGGAAGATTGGAAGTACCTCAGCAAGGCGATTCAGGGCGATCCTGCGAGCCAAATCTGGGGCTGGGGGCCGCTGGCCCAGCGCGTCGCCAAGCAGCCAGAACGGGTCGATGCCTTTCACGATGCCCGCCTGAATCTGGCTCTCTGCCGGTATCGGCTCGCACAGCGGGGCCCCACCGAGTTGCGGCCCAGGGTGCTCGACCGCGCGAAGCAAGACATTTTGCAGGTCGCCATGCTCTACCCGGAAATGGGCGGAGATGTGTGGCGTCCGCGCTACGATGGCCTGCTCCGTCAAATTCAAAAGGATCTCGGCGAGCCGACAAACGGCCTGCCGAATCTGACGCCGCCGGCGCCGATGGCCCGGGGCGCTGCGGCCCCGGCGTCCACACCTCGCTAGCGCCTTCGGAGATCGCACTATGTATCGCTTGCGTTTGCTGACGGCCTCGATCGTTGCCTTGCTGCTCTGCAATGCCGCCACGTCGCAGGCCATCGACACGATCCGCGTCGGCAAGGTCGGCGTGTTGGGCACGCTCAAAGATGTCGACCGCTACGAGATCGTCGTCAAGGAACGAGACAACGATCGCAAGATCTCGGTGGGCGAGATCGAGTCGGTTCAGCTTGAAGGCGAGCCGCGGGAGCTGGCGAAAGCCCGCAGCGAGTTGAAGAATGGACAGCTCGAGGCGGCGAACAAGTCGCTGCAAGGCGTTGCGGTGGACAACGGCGCGCGCCCGGAGGTCCGCGCCGAGCTGCAATTCTTGCGCGCGCTGGCCGCTACGAGGCTGGCTCTGGCTGGCGGCGGCGAAGTGAACGACGCGGGCCGGATGCTCATGGCCTTCATCCGCGAGAACCCCAAGAGCTTTCACTCGGTCGAAGCTCACGAGCTCATGGCGGAGTTGCTGTTGGCCAACAAAAAGGCCGCCAGCGCCGACCGTTACTTTGCGGAAGTCGGCAAAGCGCCTTGGCCCGAGGCCAAGCTGCGCGGCGCGGTGGGCCAAGGACGAGCCCTGCAGGCACAAAGCAAGTTCGAGCCCGCGCGGGAAGCGTTCGAGCGGGCGCTCGCCATCGAGGGCGATACGCCGGCGGCCGTTGCCCTAAGGCTCGAGGCCACGCTCGGAAAGGCCGTCTGCTTAGCCCAGTCGGGCAAGCCGGAAGACGGCGTCAAGTTGATCGAGGAAGTGCTGGCCAAGGCGCCTGCCGAAGACGACCTGCTCCATGCCAAGGCCTACAACCGCCTGGGCGACTGCTACCAACTCGCGAAGGCGCCGCGCGAGGCAGTGCTAGCGTACTTGCACGTAGATCTGGTGTACTTCCAGAATCCCGATGCACATGCCGAAGCCTTGGCGAACCTGAGCAAGCTGTGGAAGGATCTCAATCGAGCCGACCGCGCCACGGCTGCCGCCAACCTGCTGAAGCAGCGTTATCCTCAAAGCCATTGGGCCAAGGCCGGCTGATCTTTCAGGGCGCGCTGGAGTCTGGGGTCCTTGCGCGAATTTTGCGCATTGCGCTGAAAGTGCCGGTCGCTGCGAGGCCGATATCTGCCGTGAGGTTGTCGTCTGCGTGGACTTTTCGTCGCCGGACTGCGCAGCTCTCGTACTCTAGGCAAGGAAGCCCTCGTGTCCCGGCACTCGGTACTTCTACTGGCTTGGCTGGCCGTGTGGATCGGCGTCTTGGCGTCGCCCTCCGCGGCGCAAACGCCGGGCCGCCGCCTCAAAGCGACGCATCCCCGGCGTTTTGATCGCGCGGTGCAGCTGGCCAACGCCGAGGAACTTCCCTCGCCGCCCGCCCCGCGGCCCGTGGCCGAATCGCTGGACGCAGTGCCTGAGACCATGGACGGCCCGCTGCTCTCCAGCGACGAGTATTGGGACGAAGGGGAGCCTGAGTACGCAGGCCCCACCTACTCCTCGGGCGGACGCATGGGCCGTCTTGGCCTGCGCGGCCACCCCTACTCCTGGTTCGTCGGCGGTGAAGTGCTCATGGTTCGTCCGCGCTTCAGCGAGGCCGAGGCCTTCGTTCGCAACGAGGAGTTCACCACCGACGACCGCTCGATCGTCAACGACGAGGCGATCCAGTTCAATTTCGATTACACGGCCAACTTTCGCGCCTACGGCGGCGTGCGGCTCAACGACTGCGGCAACGAGCTGCGGTTCGCCTACTGGCGGCTCTCCGGCGACGCCACTCAGACCGCGACGATCCTCGACGGGCAAAACGTCCGCTACGAAGGCTATTTCAACGATCCGATCTCGCTGCCGGGTGAATCGATCACTTCGCAGCTCAAGGTTACCGCCAACATCTACGACATCGAATTCACCAAGCCGATCGCCTACAACTACGGCGATCCGTGTGATCCTTGCGGCGGGCCGCAATGCCCTCCGTGGGATTTGCGCTGGCTGATCGGCGTTCGCGTGGGTCAGGTGGATCGTTCGCTGCAATCGCTGACGACCGACCCCACGGGCGCCACCCTGGTCGACGGCTCGATCGACGCCAGCTTCCTTGGTGTGGGCCCCCGACTCGGTCTCGAGGGGCGCCGGTACCTGGGCCAGGAGCGCAACTTCTGGATTCAGGCCAAGGGCTCGGCGTCGCTGCTCTTCGGCTCCTACGACGCCAGCATGCAGGCCATTCAGCCCTTGGGCCTCACCACGGCCGAGAACAACACGGTGGCCCACCTGAAGCGGGCTGTACCGCTACTCGAGATGGAGATCGGGGCCACCTGGCGGCCCACGAAGGCCTGGTGCCTGTCGGCCGGTTGGCTGCTGCAGAGTTGGTTCGACATGGGCTTTTCGGAGGACATTAGCGCCACTTGCTGTCCCGACATCTTCCCGGCCCACCGCGACGACGCGAACCTGCTGTCGTTCGACGGGCTGTACTTGAGAGCGGAGTATTGCTTCTAAGCGAGCTTGCTTGGCACACCCCGAGTGAGAGGGGTAGGCCGGCTCGCGTTTTCGGCGAAGAACTTGATTTAAGCCGTTCCGCGTAAAGCCCTTTAGGCTTGTGTGCCGAACGGATAAAATGCGGCAAAGCCATCAACCTGGGCGGCAGAACGAGGAGACTTCATGATGCGGGACAATGTCTTGGCCGTGGTGCTGGCAGGTGGCAAAGGATCTCGCCTCGAGCCCCTGACACGCGACCGAGCCAAGCCGGCGGTCCCCTTCGGCGGCGCTTACCGCATCATCGACTTCACGCTCTCGAACTGCATCAACAGCGGCCTGCGCCGCATTCTCGTGCTCACGCAGTACAAGGCGATGAGCCTCGACCGGCACATCAACCTGGGCTGGCGGGGGTTCCTTTGCCGCGAATTGGGCGAGTTCGTCGACATCGTGCCGCCCCAACAGCGCATCGACGAGAACTGGTATCAGGGCACGGCCGACGCCGTTTACCAAAACATCTACGCGCTCGAGAAGGAGCGCCCCGAGTACGTCGTCGTGCTGGCCGGCGATCACATCTACAAGATGGACTACTCGCACATCGTGCAGTTCCATCAAAACGTGCAGGCGGACTGCACCGTCGCAGCGCTCCGTGTCGACGCCGATGAGTCGCGTCATTTCGGCGTGATGCAGATCGAAACCGATGGCCGCATCGTGGGCTTCGAGGAGAAGCCCATGATCCCAAAGACGATCCCCGGCGACGAGCAACACATTCTGGCCTCGATGGGCATCTATGTGTTCACCGCGCGGTTCCTGTTCGAGCAACTCTGCGTAGACGCCACGCGACCCAACAGTGCCCGCGACTTCGGCCGCAACATCATTCCCTCGACGATCCATTCGCATCGGGTGTTCGCCTACCCCTTCCGCGACGAAAACCGCAAGGTCGACGCCTACTGGCGCGACGTAGGCACGCTCGACTCGTACTACGAAACCAATCTCGACCTGATCTCGGTCGATCCGCAGCTCAACCTATACGACGACCACTGGCCGATCCGCACCTATCAGCCCAACTTTCCGCCCCCGAAGTTTGTCTTCAACGAGGACCTGCCTGAGGGGCGCCAGGGTCGCGCGGTCGACAGCATCGTCTGCGCGGGCTCGATTCTCTCGGGCGGCAATGTGGAGCGGAGCGTGCTCGGCCCCAAGACGCGGGTCAACAGCTACGCCCACGTTGAGGATTCAATCCTCTTCGAAGGCGTAGACATCGGCCGCTACTCGCGCGTGCGGCGGGCCATCATCGACAAGGGCGTGTGCATTCCGCCCGGCACCGAGATCGGCTACGACCGCGAGCAAGACATCGCCCGCGGCTTCACGATCAGCGAAGGCGGGATCGTGGTGATCGCCAAGGCCGACGGCGTGCAACACTTCGCCGAGTCGGAGTTCTCGGCCCACTAAGTTTGTGCTGCGAGTCTTCGTTGTTGGAATTCGCCCTACTTGACCACGTATTTCTGCGGGAGATCAAGGCGTCGGCCTGAGTAGCGTGCTGTCGACGCCTACCGTTTGGCCCGACGACAAGCCTTTCTCTTGGGCTAGCCGCAGCATGAATGCGAGCTTTTCGGCGAACACTTCACGTGGCAGCCTGCCTACGAAGCTCCGTAGGGCCAGAATTTCGGCGCACCGGCAGCTGCCTTCGATTCAGAGGTCGAAGTCTGCCGCGCGCAAGGTTCAGCTCCACGTAATAGGGATGCCGTTGACTCTTCGGCAGCTCGTCGGCCGTGACGAACAATTCCTCCTGCCGATCCCCTGTCGGCCGTCTCTCAGAATCGGCGAAAGAGCCTCGCGTTTTTCCTTGGCCTCGGTGTTGCGGGGCTAGCAGCCGACCGCTAAACTACCGCCGCTTTTTCGACCGCCGGTGCGCCTGGGACACGCGCCGCCGACGGCCGTTCTGCTACTGTCGTCCCAACAAGTCAGCGTTCCAAGGATCGTTTGGATGGGTAAGCGAATTTACGTAGGCAATCTGCCTTGGTCCGCCACTTCGGACTCGTTGAAGAGCCTGTTCTCGCAACATGGTTCGGTCCGCAATGCCGAAGTGGTGTCCGATCGGGAGACGGGCCGTTCGCGCGGCTTCGGCTTCGTGGAAATGGACTCGGATCAAGATTGCGCAGCCGCGATCGACGCACTCAATGGCCAAGATGTCGATGGCCGGGCGTTGACCGTCAATGAAGCTCGCGAGCGCTCGCCTCGTCCGGCCGGGGGCGGCGGGGGCGGGGGTGGACGCGGTCGCGGCGGCTACGGCGGCGGAGGAGGCGGAGGTTACGGGGGCGGTGGTGGTGGCTACGGTGGCTACCGTCGCTAAGCTTGCATCATCTTCACGCAATCATTCACCCCTGTCGGCCGCACGCGGCCGGCAGGGGTTTCTTATTGCGCTCGGGGCGATTTGCTACAATCGCGGCCATCCCAACAAGACTTGTCCCATCTGGCCGGAGCTGCCTTCGTGAGCGATAGCCCCTCCCTCGAAATCGATGTCCATACGCTCAAGGCCCGGCTCGACGCCGGTGATGGTCTGCTGCTCATCGATTGCCGCGAGCCCCACGAGCACGAGATCGCGAAAATCCCCCAGGCACGGCTGGTGCCCATGAGCGAGCTGGGGGCCCGGATCAGCGAACTCGAATCGCACCGCGACCAGCCGATCGTCGTCCACTGCCACCACGGCGGCCGCAGCCTGCGCGTGGTGAATTGGCTGCGCGAGCAAGGCTTTGGCCAGTCGCAAAGCTTGGCCGGCGGGATCGACGAATGGGCCGTGGCGATCGATCCCAGCTTGGCGCGATACTAGGGACCTAGGGACCTTTTTCGACCAGGAGCCGCGGCTGTCGAGCGTTCGCAAGCAGCACGACGATCACGCGAGAAACGGCCTTTCCCCCTTGATCTCCTTAGACACGGCCCCAGAACGGCCGATCCTGCTTGCCGGAGCCGCGCGGTTTCCTTAAAGTGGACCGACTGAGCACTTTGCGAGAGTGGCGGAATTGGCAGACGCGCTGGACTTAGGATCCAGTCCCGCAAGGGGTGGGGGTTCAAATCCCCCCTCTCGCACTCACTATCTGTCCGCGGTGCGGATTCGGCTGTGTTGGTGCGCCTTGTAACGGCTACTTGGCGACACGTGGGGCAATCGCCTCTCACTTCCTCGCGCGGTCGGTGGCCTGTCCGTGCGAATGCAAGCCGTGAGGTGCTGCTAGTCGACGGGGCAACTGAACTGCTTATGCGCACCTTGAGTTTCGGCCAGAGCAACGGTCATGTGATCATTGACCGCATGTTGATGCGCCGCTGAAGCGCCATTCGCTCCGCCGAGCCCAGCTATTGCCGAGACTCGGTTTTCCGCGAAAAGTGAACTACAAAGATCAACGGCTCGGGAACTGGTCGAGTCCAGACTAGCGCTTCGCGAAACCCATCCAGACACCCAAAGCGCTGCCCCGTCGGACCATACTCCACATTTCGAGGCTAGTCGAGGGGGAAGGCCGTCAATCGTTCGGATTATCCGGCAAACGGCTACCATTGCAATCGCCTTGCATATCGTTGGCCCCTGCCTGCCTACAAGTGATCGCGCCAGCCGCAAACGAAGAGTGCCAGACCGCGTGCAAAGCAAAGGTCTGTTGGCAGCGCGCGCACGGAGCGATCCTGGCCGACACGGCGGACCAAGAGTTTGAAGAGGGGCAGCAAACGCAGCTATTCTTTGCCAAGCTAAACGTTCTGCTAGGCGACGATGGTGGCCAACTGTGTCCTTGACTCGGGCATTGACCGCATAGAACGGTGCGTGGCCGCCGATCCCAACAAGAGCCCGTGGCCCAAGCATGCCAGAAGAAGTGCGCCTGGCAGGATTCGAACCTGCGACCTACGGTTTAGGAAACCGTTGCTCTATCCCCTGAGCTACAGGCGCCGCGTTTCGTAACGCGTTATCTGAACAGGCTTTGTGGAGATGCTCGCTGGGCCATCGACCCCGCACTCTTCGCCCCTAAGTCCTTATCTTTCCCGATCGTTCCCGCGATTCTGTACCCATTCTGTACCAGAGTGGACATTTAACCGGCCGCGCGAGGCGACTTCGATTGTAGGGCTAATGCGCGGTCTTCGGAAGAATGCAAAAAAAACATCATTACGGGGCAAAAATCGTCGAGGCGGGACAGTTTATGGCCACTTTCCGCAGCTTCCTTGCGGATTTGGGCCGATGATCGATATGCTGGGGCAACGAAAGGGCGTCTTGGATCATGCTCGTCGAATTCCGTGTTAAGAACCATCGATCGGTGCGCGACGAGCAAGCGCTCACGATGTCCGTCGGGCATGGTGGGCGTCACGATCTAAGTGCTTGGCAGGTCGAAGGGCATTCCGCGCCATTAGTGCCAGTTGCCGTTCTTTACGGGGCCAATGCCAGCGGGAAAAGCAACGTCCTGGCGGCACTCTCCTTCATGCGCGAAGCCGTCACCGACTCGCAACGGCTTTGGTCGTCCGATGAAGGCGTTCCGCGAGACCCCTTTGCATGGGGAGGAACTCGCCATGCACCGTCGTTGTTCGAAGCGACCATTCTGGTTCGTGGGGTTCGATACCAATACGGATTCGTCGCGACTGACGAAAGCTTCGTTCAGGAATGGCTTTATGCTTGGCCGAACGGCAAGAAGCAAGTTTGGTACGAACGCGACGGAGCCAAGTTCGACTTCAAAAGCAACCTGCGCGGAGAGAACAAGCTGATCGAGGATGTTACTCGACCTAACGCCCTCTTCTTGTCCGCGTCTGCTCAACACAAACACGAGCAGCTTCAACCGATCTCCGCATGGTTCCGGGCCATTCAGTCGTATAGGGTCCCCGGCCGAGGCTCCTTTCGATACCCTCCGCACGTCTCAGACTATAGCGTGGCTCGACTCCTTCAAGATTCTGCGATCGAGGATCAGCCCATGCTTTTTCCAGTGGACAACCGAACGGAGCTGACGCTGGGGCGGTTTCGTGCGTTGCTTCGAAACGCGGATATTGGCATTGTCGATGTTCGGCTTAGCAAACCTGAGTCTGACGACCCGCGTAGCCGGAGCCGGCCTCCGCGGTTCCAACTGAAGCATACTGGCGATTACGAAGACGCTTGGTTGCCGCTTGAGGAAGAGTCCCGCGGAACTCGCACTCTCTTCCACATCGCTATGCCGATTCTCCAAGTCATTCAACGCGGCGGGATTCTGATCGTCGATGAGCTGGAGGCAAGTCTCCACCCGTCACTGGCCGACGCGATCGTGCGGCAATTCAATGATCCAAAGTCGAATCCGCGACATGCCCAGCTCATTTGCACGACGCACGACACAAACCTCTTGGGGACGACTGTCGGAGAAGCCGCCCTTTACCGCGACCAGGTTTGGCTGACCGAAAAGGATGCTGACGGTGCGACGGAGCTATACCCGTTGACAGATTTTCAGCCGAGAAAGTCTGAAAACCTGGAACGCGGTTATTTGCAAGGACGTTATGGTGCGATCCCATTCCTCGGAAGCTTTCAGATCGGAGATGAATGATCGCCAATGGCCTTCTCCGGAAACCGCAAACGAAAGAAAGCTCGAAGAGCGCCGCATCGACGACCAAAGCCAACGATCTTGTTAGTGTGCGAAGGATCAAAGACCGAACCAGAATATTTCCGCGGCCTCGCCAGTCACTGCAAGAATCCGCTAGTAAGAATCAAAATTTGCCCTGAGCACGGCGTTCCACTCACTCTCGTTGAAATCGCGAAACAGTATAAGAAGGACGCGGAACGCGAGGCCAAGCGTAAGAGAGACGTCAACTTAAGGATCAATGCGGTTTGGTGCGTTTTCGATGTCGATGATCATCCTCATCTCGAGGAGGCCCTAACGACCGCGCGAGATAACGGGATTCGAATTGCGCTTTCGAATCCGTCTTTCGAGCTTTGGCTCTTGCTCCACTTTCGCGACGACCCCGGCATGAAGCCACGCGACCAAATTCAGGCCTTACTTCGGTCGCATGTGTCCGAATACGATAAGTCGGTCGAGTATGGCACCTACAGTGCCGGCCATGCCGAGGCCGTGAAGCGCGCAACAAGAATGCATGAACGCGCTCAGCTGGACGGAGAAGACGGACGTAACCCTTGCACGACGGTATACCTGCTGACTAGGTGCATCTCGGCAGAATCCGCCTGACCGTCCCTACGCCAATTGCTTGCCTTTACCTGGCGAAAGTGCCATACCCGGTCCATGTCCTGGACCGAACGCACCTCTCCTATCCAACCCGGTGAACGTGTGGCTTATAGCCGCACCTTCCTGCAGAGCATTGGTGCCCTGACCGGCGATATGCCGTTTTCCCGCGGCGTCGTCGAGAAGATCGAGGAGTTCGGCACGCTACGCCTGGCGACCGTGAAGTGGGACGGCGAGGAGACGCCGATGAGAGTGGCCGCCGCCAATCTCGTTCCCGACCGAGGCAAGGGCATCATCGACCGCTATTAGCGGGTTGCCAGGGCTTTCCCGTGACCTATCCTTCTCCGGTAGGGGCTTCATTCAGGCGGGAGAGTCGGCATGGCCAAGCGCAAGATCAACAAGTCCAAGAAGATCCGTGAAGCGTTCGCTGAGTTGGGCGACGTTGGTCCGAAGGCTGTGGTGGAGCACCTTGCCGCGAAGAAGATCAAGGTCAGCTACCCTCTCGTCGCGGCCGCCAAGCAGCGATTGAAGGGCGGCGCCACGAAGCCGAAGGGCAAGCCGGGGCGGAAGCCCAAGGCCAATGGGCATATCTCGCTCGCCGCACTGCTGACTGCCAAATCGCTGGTCAATGAGGCTGGATCGGTCGAAGCAGCTAAGAAGACGCTGGCCGCTCTGTCGCAGTTGCAGTAGGCCCAGACGCAAAAAAAGCCCCGGCCGGAGCCGGGGCAGTCAATCTCACAAAAGGGAGGATGCGGGGATAACCGCGACCCTTCCCGACAGTGCCACGTTACGCGGGCATGGTCAAGGCGTTTCTCGCCAAGCTTGGCGTCGGTTGTATCGGAGCATAAGGCAGCCGCATATCGCAGCTCGCCAACGTCAGAAACGCGGCGAGAATCAGCAGCTTACTCAAGCAAACCCTGCTGCCGGTCGACCTTGTCGAGGAAGTCGACAAAGCATGCCGGCGGGGTCAGCGTGGCGAGGTAGACGTCCACGCACGCGCTCGTGTAGATCGGCGGGACGGCCTTACTCTGGCTTGCGTCGCCGCAGGCTTGCACGAACAGCATCCCAGCTACGGCCAGGAGCGGCCATCGTCTTAGCTGCGTTCTCGGCATCTGCTGCCTTCCTTTCTGCTTGCTCTTTCTCGACCTCCAGCCTGCCGGTTTGCTTGGCCTGCTTGGTCACGTAGATATAGCCTCCGCCGATGCTCGCGATCGCCGAGAACGCAACGAAGGCTAAGAGCCAGTTCACTTGCCGATCTTCTTCGTTGCCTTGATCCGGCCATACCAGGCGAGCAGGTCGCCGACGAATGAAGCGACGCCACCGACGACCGCGACCACGATATCCGTGAGCTGCGCGGTGTCTGTCTCAGTGATCTCATAGCCGAAGATAGCTGCTACAGCCTTGCCAGCTATCGAAAGAATGACGCCCCAGATCGTTCGGGACGCGTACCATGCTTTGTTGTCCATATTCCCTCCTTGGCTCAGGTTACGATGATTGGTTTGAGGAAGAGCTTCCGCTCCGCCTCGCGCCGACGTGAAAGACCGCGAAGCGTCTTGCCTCCGGCCTTGTTCCAGCGACCGAATTGCTCGCTCGCTTCTATGACCAGGCCCTGATTGAAAAGGCGGAGCAGTGTGCTTCGCTTCAGGTTGCCGAGGCCGATATTGAAGCCCAGGCTGACCAGGGCCGAAAATTGGTTGGCGTTCATCTTCCGGTTCGTGACCAAGGCAAGCACGCCCCGTTCAAATTCTGCGGCGTCTTGCTTAAGCCACTGCTCTGCGGTGGCCTTCGTGATCTCCGGGCTACTTTTTGTAATGCCGCTGGTGCGGCCGTATCCCTGAGTCCATACACCCGCCGGGCAAAGGTATCGCTTGAGGGAGAGCCCCTCGAATTCCTTGATGATGCTGAGCCCCTCAGCGTTTATCTTCATGCGCCCTCCTGCGCGAGCGCCATCGCAATTCGCGCAAGGGCGAACTCCAAATGATTCTCTCCGTCCGAAGCCTGGTGCCCGTCGCGGATCAGCTTGTGGGTCATGATGTGGCGGACGGCTTTGTCGAGGTGCTTGTCCTGAGGCTCGTCGCGCCAGGCCTCGCCATTGTGAGTCTTGGTTCCTTCACGCAATACGCGCCCCACCACCTCGCCAGCTAAATCGTGCGGTTCGTTCATGTGCCCTCTCAGATTCTGCCGATCCATCGGCCGTGTTTGTCTAGTCGCATGGGGATGAAGTAAGCGGCTTGGCCATCCATCACGATGCCGACGCCGAGGTTGACGGCCGTGGCCATGTTCCTAGCGTACTTGAATGCGTATGCCGTGTGATCAATCAGGCACCCGGCGTTCATTCCGAAGAGCTGACCGTCGTACTGCACGCCCGCGTGCGCGTGTATGTGCCCGATGACGACGCTCTGCTTGAAGGCCTTCACGTAGTTCTGATGGGCATAGGCCCCAGACTTGCCGCTGTCACCGTGGATGTAGAGCACTCCGTCGACCTCGTGCCGGTTCTTCCAGATCCAGCCGTCCGGCGCGTTCAGCAGCTTGGAGTAGGTGGGCAGGAATGCGGCCGGCAGACCAGCCTCAAATGCTTTCTTCCATGGACGGACCGTATGGTTGCTCTCGCAGACCAACACCTCCGGAAATTCCCTGTAGAACGGAATGAGCGTCTCGACTGCCAGCTCCAGCTCCTTGCCCGGACTAAGTCCGTCAGGATCGGGAAGGTGGCGGCTCAGTGCGTGAGCGTCGATCTCGTCGCCGAGGCAAACGATTGACTGCGGGCGGAATCGATCTCGTACTGCAACGCAGAACGTTAAGGCGTCCGGATGGCAGAACGGGTGATGCATGTCCGGTATGGCCATGACCACCGAGCCGATCGCCTTCGCGACATGTGGCTTCGGTGCTTCTTTCAACCCCAGGAGCCTTGCTTTATGCCTGACCCAATACTGAACGGTCTCTCGCGGTATGCCATGCATCCGAGACGCGACCGTAGGGTTCGCTTCTTCGGCGTCGGCTATCACCGCGCGTATTGTCTCTTGGTCGTAGAAAAATCTGCCCAACAGCACCTCCCTGCCGGAGTGAAGGCGGTTGGCCCGCTCTTAGGTGGATTGATTACCCGTTACGGACTGGGGACGGTGAAGACCGCCGATAGCCCTTTAGTGACCGCGGCGCCAGCAAGGCCCGCAATGAAGATGGCGAAGGCAAACGCCCCGCGCCCCTTGTTCAGCAACTCGGTAATCTCGTCGAGCTTTTCGGACATATCGCTCACGTCATCGCGTAAGCCGCGCACCTGCTCTTCGAGCCGAGCGATCTTTACCTCGTTCGATTCCATGCTGCCGCCAATCATACTACCCCCAGAACGTAGCGCTGTAGTTGATCGTGCCCGTAGGGCTGCCAACCTTCGTTGTCGAGAGGTCGACGCCGTCGGAGGTGAACGCCGAGTGCTGGAAATAATGCTGCGTCGTGCCGCCTACATCTTGGACGAGCATGACTTCGGTGTCCGTGCTGCCGATCAGGCCAGTCGCCACATTTCGATAGGTGACGTGCTGCGATGCGCCATCCGATTTGCCGCGCGACCACCTGCCGCTTTCGCTCTGGACCGCCATTTCGATCTCATAGTACGTCGGCCTGAAGCCCGCACCCGTGATCGATAGCGTTCCCGATGCTGTGGCCACGTTGAATGTGCCATTCACGACTTTGACCGCAGACTTCGCCTGGAGGCCTATCGCTCGGAATGCCGAGCCGTCGCAAACGATCTTGCATGATTCGCCCGGGAACAGAAGCAGCGTCGTGGCGCCGTTGATCGTTTCGCTCCCGTTCGGATCGAGCGTGATGATGCCGCTCCCGATGTTCGCGTAGTCGATGGACCATTGGGCACCGAGCGTTGCGGCGGCAGTGAACGTCTGCGTGAACGTGCTCGTGGCGATGACCGTCTTGCCCAGATCAGAGCCCGCCAGAGTCGTATCCGACGACCTCGCAAGAACCATTGCGTCGTCGAGCGACAGAAACGGCACCCAACCGCTGTTGGCGGTATTGCGGCGTTTCAAGAGGCTGGCCGTCAGATCGGCCCAAAGCATGTGAGCGGCCATCGAACTCGGTGCGGAAGCTCCGCTATTCGACGATCGGATCGCCGCAAGGGCGTTATTGAGGTCTGCCCTGAAGTTGGCCCCGGTTGCATTTTCGAGGTTATAGTCGTGCTGTGACATCTGCTATCTCCCCAAGCCCTTCATATCGAAGGACTGGCTATACTCAGCCATCCACGCCGCCGCGCCGACAGGAAGCGGTATGCCGTGCTCTTCCATTGCCTGGTAGCCCTCGTAGAGCTTTCGTTCAGCGGCAGCCGAAATCTTCTTCTTCGGTAACGGCACGAAAGTGTTCTCCACCCACCGATATTGCCCTGTCGGAAGATCGCATTCCTTGATCTCGGTCAAATGCCGGTCAGTCAGGTCGCTCTCTGCGATCTCGACCATGCCTTGATAGACGTTGTGCTCGTCGAGCAAAGCGCACTTTACGAGGATCTTTTTCTTGTTCACGCGACCTCCTTGGTCCGTTGATTAGGTAATCTCTTCCGCCTTCACCGAGAGCTCGCTAATGAAGACGTTGTAGGCCAGGTCGTAGCTGTCGATGGTCACGATGAACCGGAAGGCCCTTGCCTGGTACTCGCCTTGGTCGATCCACCCGTGGCTCTGCCACACGCCGGGTGTCGAAGGGTCATCGTTCCGTGTTAGCACGGTGATTCTTACGTCGCCTTCGGCAGCGTTATCCCCGTCGAACGATGCCCACGAGTCGATCATCTCCGCCCGCTCATCGATCCGGTCGTTGACGTTGACGATGTTGGCAAGGATATGCGTGGTCAACCGCACCCGCTTGACCGAGCCCAGGTCCATGATGGTCGCGAACTCGTACTGGCCCGAATACGCCACGCCGCCCCAACTATCCACGTCGCTGATGTCGTCGAGCGACTCGATATTGTCGAAGAAGTCTAGGCCTTCGTTGGCCAACATTCCGTCATCCGTGACGTAGCACTGGATCTTCGTGCCGAGAAACGTCGGGTGCTCTACCAGCTCATCGACGGGCGCGAATTGCAGAACGGTCGCCTGATCGCTGTTCACGCCTACCGCGTTCACGGACTCGATGCCGGACGAGTCGACTGCCTTGAGCAGATAACGCCCCGGCTTGTTCGGGACGAGGGCGAATGATTCTCCCCCGGTTACGGTTCCCGTGATGCTCGTGCTCGATGCCCACCCCGCACCTGTATCCGGCGAGTGCCGAATCGCAATGTTTCCGCCGAATCGCACGTCGATATCAGGTGACTGATTCCAGCGAAGGATCACCAGCCCGCCGATCGAGCTGAGCGACAGGCCTGTGATGTCGGCAGGCGGGCCGCTCAAGCCCACAATCTCTTTCGTGACCTCGTCGGTGTAGGCCGACGATACGCCAAGCTGGGTGACAGCCTTCACGCGGAACAGGTAGGTCCCGGGAGCTATGTCTTGAATGTCGAGGGTTGTGGCTTCCGTCCGTCCGGCGATCGTGAAATCCGTAGCCGTGGTCAGGCGGTATTCCACCTGGTACTGGCTTACGAAGCTCGAGTTGCTCGCGCCCCACGATACGATCGCTTTGGCCTTCACGCCTGCCCCGTCGCGGGTGACGTAAATCTCTTCCGTGATCAGCGGGACGCCCGGCGACGCGGGGAAAAAAGGATTCGGCAGATTCGTGTCGGGCGCCGCGTCGATCGTGCTGGCCTCGCCCGAGTTCCAGTCGTAGCTCGCGCTCGACTCTTCCTGCATAGTTACCTGGATCACGCCCGCAGGCGCGTCCGGCATGGACCATTTCATGATCCGGAATTCTTTCGGCTCCCAGCCGAGTGCCTCGTTCTCGAACGTCACCACATCGCCCACCGCGTATTTCATCGCGTGGTGCATGAGCGGCATCTCGACGATGATTCCTTGGCGGGCCTTCTCCAGGATCACCTTGCCGATTCGCTGAGCCCTTTCGGGATCGTTCTCGAACGGCAGTTCGATATCCTTGAAGATTTGCTCGCCGTTGTCCTTCTGGACGTAGAACGAGTTGGTGACGAACGGGAAGTCCGTCGGCTGCCAGTTGCGGTTCGGATCGACGTATGTGCCCCGTACCGCGTTGAACAGCTCTTTGCGGGGCGTCGAGGCTACGGTCTTCACCTGGCCCGCCAGCATGTCCGGGGTGATTGTGCCGACCGGCGATTCGTAGGCCGCCGCCTGCAAGCGGAACTGGCCTTGGACGTAGGTCACGATGCCGGCCGTCGAAGTAACCAACGACTGCAGGTTCTCGATCGGGGCGACGGACGTGTCGATGATGCCGTTGCAGGCGTAGCGGGCCTGCGTCGAGGCATCGGCCTTGGTCACGCTCTCGTCGCTGACGTTGGCCGCCGCGATGAAGTAGGTTTCGTTGATCTCGTCGGAGTCGCAGCTGAAGCCGTAGTCGCTCGTCAGATAGTCCCGAATGCAGAGCGCAGCGTTGTCCGTCCACGAGGTCAGAGCGGTCCGAGGGTCGAAGACCTTCTTGCCCTTCACCACCGCACTGATGTTCGGGATGCCCGTGGGGAAGATGTCTTGGTTCCACCGCAGCCGCACATATAGATAGGCGATGCCACGCAGTCGGTGGTCGGTCGTCCAGCCGGGAACCTCTGCCAGCATCGCAGGGCTGACCTGCTGATCCGGGCTGCCCGTGAACTTCTGCACGAGAACGTAGGGATCGAAGACCGGATCGAGTTTGGCGTAGGGCGGCGTCGTTACGTTGCCGCTGCTGTCGAACTCGACCGGCAGCTCGTTGAGGTAGACCGTGCCGATCTCCTCGACCTCGTGCCCGGCGAGCGGGATCAGGAGGTGAAGGACCTCGTTATTGGCGGCGGTGGTCGTTGCCAGCGCCATCGGCCCTGAAACCCGGGCCGTGCCATACACGACCTTGTGGCTCTCGATCGACGAGCGAATGACGATCGCCCTGCCGGTTGCTTCCTGCGAGAAGGCCGGAGCCTTAGGTTTTTTCGCGAAGAGCCGCCCGCCAATTTGGCTGATGGCGGTCGAGACCACGAAGCCGGCGATGCTGCCGAGTATCCCCCCGCCGATCGCGGAAGAAACCCCGGCGCCAGCAATCGCGCCAACGAGAGGTACTGCGGGACCCACTTAGCCCACTTCCCACGCGCGCGGGCAGGCCAGCGTGTCGATCACGATATGGCCGTCGACGCCAAGAAAATGGCTTCGCAGGCCGTTGCAAATCCCTAAAGATTCTGTTTCCGGGTGCAGCACCAGGTCCCCGCGTTTTGCGAGGCGGACCGGTTGCTCAACCAGTGCGTCGGATGCGATGTCCGCGACCTCGCTGAACTGGCGGCGAAGCATCAGACGTTTGGCCCCTTTTTCGGTCTTGTATCGGCCTCGCCACGGTGCTCCGAAGTCCTTGTCCGTGGCTATGCGTACCCATTCCGCCGACCACAGGGCGCAATCGTTCACGCCCCATTGGAATTCCAGCGATTGAGCTGCTGCCAGGTATTGGGCGAGCGAGCTTTCCCAGCCCTCATGACGCAACCTTGGTCCCCCATAGAATCTGTTTGTCTGTCGTCTGCTCGACGAACTCCAATCCCTTATCGCCGGGATAGCGGGACTGCTGGTCGCCGTTGTTGTAGCGGCGGACCAGCGGCCGGTCCCAAGCCGCGAATCGGCTCTCCACAAATACCGAGACGCTGAACGTCCCGCCCTGCAGGATCTCCGCCGAGTCCATGCGGCCTCGGAAGAGAATGAACGGATCGTCGACCAACTGCATCGTGGTTTGATTCAGATAGCCTTGGTAGATCGTGGCTCGGCGGCCCGTAAAGTCCTCGCCCAAGGCGATCGCCACGAACTCTGCTGGCATGCCGCGGATACTTAGTTCCACGCCGGTGCGACCGAGCTCCGCATCTTCCGACACGCCGTTGATCTCGCCGAGGTCTCCGGCGCCAGTGTAGGTATCGCCACCAAATTCCATCGGGCCGAGACCCGTCCAGAGGCATACATCGCCGCTATCGAACTCCAGCTTGACGAATGCCGCCGGCAGGATCGTCGCCGCTTCTGCAGCGGCCTGAGTTGCGGATTCGATCTCCCGCGTCACGCGAAGACCTCGAATGCCGAGAAGGTTTTCTCTTCGTAGATGCCGTTCTTGTCACAGTCCCACATGGCTTGAAAGTCGTCGGCGAGGATCATCGTGCACGTCGGGTTGTTGATCGTGAGCGGGGCGTTGTCCGCCGGGCTCGATCGCCATGCAGGCTTGAAGGGGATCGTGGCTTCGCCCGAGCCGTTGCTCAGGACCGGGGCCGTCACCATCTTCATCTCGCTGCCGGCCGCAAAGTAATCACCGGGCAGAAGCACCACTGTGTTATTCGGCCAGCCATCGGTATCCAAGCTGCTCCCGGTCTGAGAGCCGCCTTTGACCAGCGGCGTGCCGCCACCCGCACCACGAGGGCGCTTGGCATCCGGGTCGAAGCCGTAGAAGGTGTTCGCACTGCCCTCCAGCTGCAGGAAAAACGCTTGCCAGACAGACGCCTGCGCACGGTTCATTCGGGGCAGCTTTGCTTCCAGCGTCCAGCGGGACCCCGCCAAGACCACACGTTGCACGGCCTTGGTCAGCGGGCTGACGAATCGCTGGGTATTGGTTTCCAGGCCGAAGCGGCAGGAGACCAACTGCGGAGAGGCAGGCATGTGAATCGTCACGAGCGCCTGCCCACGATCTTCGCTTCCGGCCCACCGCGTTCAATGGCAGCGAAGACGCTTTGGCGGGTGCGTTGCTCAATCACCGGGATCAGGGACAGCAATTCCGCCCGAGATACGCCGCCGCCGATTTGGAATGTGTTGCTCACCGAGATGCCGCCACCCATGCTCGCGCCGTTAGGAATAATGGTCCCGGCAGTATCGGGCACGAACAGTTCAGGGCCATCCTCCCCCACCATCGACACCTTGCCCATCGGAGGACGTCCGCCATCGGCGAAGAAACCGCCGAAGAAGTCGCTGATGCCGCTTAGAAAGCCGCCGCCTTCGCCGCCACCGCCGAAGTCGAATGAGTCGATCCCGCTGATGAGCGAGTCGGCGAGCGGGCCCGTAATCTTTCTCTCCAGAATGGTCTTTGCTATTTGTTCGGCAAAGCGTTTCGCCGAGTCCGTGGCTCCGTCGAAGCCCATCGCGATCTCAGCCAGCCCGTCCGACAGCTTGTCTTTCAGCTCCTTGGCGAAACGAGAGGCTTCAGCCATCGATTCGCTGAGGGCTTCGTTCGCCGAGGCCATGCCGAGGATCTTCTCGCGATCCTCTTCCGAAATCTCGATATGCGCTTCGAGCGCCAGATTCTGGGCCTCCATCAGGGCCTTGACCCCGACACGCTCCTTCTCATTGATATGGAGAAGGTAATTCTCGTCTTCGAGTGCCTGCAGGTAATCTTTGTAGGCCTTGGTCGCGCGTTCTATTTCCTTGGCCCGCGGGTCCTTGAGCAGTCCCTTATTGCTGCCCGCCGCCGGGTTCGAGACGAGGCCCTTGGCGATCATTTGCCGATTGATCGAATCCTGCATCTCATCGAGCGACATCGTGTCCGGTCGACGACGCGTGGCGCCGTTCTCTAGGCCGCGATCTCGAATCTGTCCGCCGATCCACTGGCCCGCCTCACTACCGAGGTTGACCGGGTTGAGTACGCTGAGGGCCTTGAGCCCCTGCGTCACCGCCTCCAGAATCGGGATGAAGGCCGTAAACGAGAGCTTCATTTGCTCGATCGCTTCGGTCCAGGAATCGCCCAGTTCGTCGATTCGCTTGAGATCTTCTTCGCTCAGAGCGTTGCCGGCTCGCTTCTGCTGCTCGACGAACTCTTCCATGCCACCTTCCGCCTGGCGAAGCATCGGAATCAGCACGGCGAACGAGCGGCCGAACAGGTTCATGCCGGCTTCCGTCAGCTTGCTCTGATCCTCGATCTTCATGAGAGCGTCGGCCACTGCGAAAAAACGCTGCTCGTCGGTCATCTCAAGCAGATTGGCGACCGACAGCCCGAGGCTATCGAAGGCCTTTACCGCCTCTTGATTCGCGCCCTTGGCCGCCTCGCCGAGCATGTTGTTCAGGCGTACGAGAGAACCGGAGAACTCGTCGAGGTTCGACCCCGCCTTTCGCAGCGGGATGTTGAGGGCCGATAGCGTGCTCCCCGCGAACCCGATGCGCTGAGCAAGGTCGTTGATATGGTCGGCCTGAGCCAATGCGGATTTGCCGAACTGCACCAGGGCCGCGATCGAAAGAGCGGGGACAAGGTTCCTAAAGGCCGCCCCCAGTCCATTGACCGCCGATTGCATGCCACGGCTGCCACTCTGCACGGACACCTGCGCTCGACGCATACCCTTTTCCAGATCAGAGACATCCGCCTTGATCCGGACTACGAGTTCATCGAGCGTTGCCATCCAGATTCCTTTTCAGTTCTTCGAATTCCTCGAGTGAAGGGGCCAGGTGTTTGTTTGCTTGCTTTGTGATCCCATTGACCAGGGCGTACCCGTCATAAGCGCGGATGACCTCCCAGGTCGTGGCCTTCCAGAAGTCGGTTGGAGACCAGCCGAGTCCGCCTAAGCAGAATTGCTGATATTGAGCCCAGGGGAAGCGGGTTGGCCGGTCCACTCCCCGAGCATCTCCCCCATCTGCTTCGCCACTTTTTCGCGGCCCGAAGGCGGCTCGAGGAGCACACGCAGGAAGCCGAACAGCTGCATCTTCATAAAGACGAATTCCTCAGAGCCAGCTCCTAGATCATCAAGGATGAAGCGGCCGATCTCTTTGGTCGAAACCTGATGCCCGCAAGACCGCAGCATCGCCGCCAGCAGCGTACTGACATCCGTAACGCCCATCTCCACTAAGCGGCCTGCGATCTGGACGATACCGTCCTTCATCGCGAGTTCAGCGGCTTCGACGAGTTCCAGCGTGCCGAGGAGATCGTATTCCTGCCCGGCAACCTTGACACTGAGTCGCGGGCGAGCCGGGTCGAAAGCCTTCTCCGTCATACGTCGTTCGCCAAGCGGATCGCGGCCACCGTCATATCGGTCGCGTTGTCCAGCGTGTAGTTGACGTGGCCATCGCTGTCATTGAAGCGGTCAGCGGGGAACGGGCCAGCAATACGGCGTCCGCCGTTGGTGCCCGAGCCCGGAATGGTCATCGTGGTATCAGGAACGGCAATCGTGCCGAAGCCCGGCTTGCTGGCGTCGTTCGCGGCGATGGTCAGAGTGCGAGGCGTCGCGTTGCCATTCACGAAAAGCAGCATCACGCGGCCGTTGTTGTCGAATTTGTCGGCGGTCGCCGCGGCCCCCAGCGTGTAGTTGGCACCACTGAAAGTGCTGTCTTGTACGGTCAGCTCAGCCATCTTAAGCCCCCGTGTACGTCCACTCGCCGCTGGATTCCAGCGTGGCGGTGAAGGTCTGTTCGTTGTTGTGAGCGCCGCTGATTTCGAAGGTCGAGATCATAAAGCTTCCTTCGAGCTTGTCGCCGTCTGCCCAGCCCAGGGCCATCGCGTTAATCGAACCGGCGTTGGCATAGCCTTGGAAGGTTTCGAAATAGGCGTCGTTTTCAATAACGCCCGAAAACGTCACGCTGACTGACTTCGTGCCGGCACCTTCGAGCAGCGTGCGGTATCCGTTCGAGCCTTTATTCGTCACGTCGACCAACTCGTGGCCATAACGCAGAGTGTGCTCCCGGCCCCCGGCGATCGTGTTGCCGCTGGACCAAGTGCCCAGCTTCAGCAGGAAATCCCTGCCCTTGTAGTTCGTCATAAGCCCTCCTTGGCTAGCTGTTTCTTACGAGCGCCCGAAAACGCATGACCCCGTGGTAGTAGTGGTCCACTTCGCCTTCGACCGCTGTTTCCTGATAGGTCTCCGTGAACTCGCACCGCATGAGCACGACCGTGAAGCCCGATAGGCTCAGGTTGCTCTCCTGCTGGTGGAGCGCGGAGTAGATGTTCTGCATCAGGGACTTGACCGACTTCCGGCCCGCCGCGAGTTTGTCCCAGACGTGGAACGTGCAGGTAAATTCCTGCCCGTCGTTCGTCTTCGTGTCCCAGGGAATCGAGGTGTCGGCGCCGATCACCACATAGGGGAATGCCGAGTCCTGCGGGACATGGTCATAGACCGGAGTGCCCGCTAGCTGAGCCGTCAGCCGGACGAAGATCGCTTTCTGGATCTCGTTGGCCGCCAGGGTCATTTCTTGACCGAGTCTATGGCCGCTTTACGGACCGCCCGGTTCAGGCGTTCGATGATCCGTGCCTTGCTGCGTTCAAACGCCGGGAAGAAAAACGGCCTCGCAGCCATCTTCGTCGTGCCGAACTCCAGCAGTGTTGCGTATTTCACTGCCGCCTTACTCACCCAGATGAATGCTTCATCGCCCTTGATCGTGTTCAGGCGGGAATAGATGTTGTTTACCAGCCGCCCCGTATCGCTGGCCGGAGCTTCGCCGGGTGCTGATGCTTGATGGACGACACTGCCTCGCTTGTAAATGCGCCCTGTCTTGCCGCCGCTGAGGATTGATTTCTTGGCTTCCTTCTCGACCATGAGGGCACTTGCCGCCAGGCCAATACGCAGTTCCTTCGCCACGTTCTCGCGCACGCGGGCCGTTGCCTTGTCGATACGGTCGAGGCCTTCGACCTTCACGCTGAATTCCACCGCTACCCCACGATCCTAAACTTCAGCATCTGCTGCTCTTTTCTCGCGGCTGCCGTAGTGATCCGATTGAAGACCTCATACTCTTCGCCAGACGTGCCGCCTTCCAGCCAGATCGTCGCTGAGTTGTCCGTGAAGCTGTCGCTCGCATACTGAGTGAGCCCCGCCGGAACGATCCAGACCGACGACGTTATCGTGTCGCCTTTGAGCCAAGGCTCCCAGTCGATCTCGTAGTCTTTTCTCGCAGACGCTGCCTTGATGAATACTTCGCTCATGCTGCCACTCTAAAAACCCTGCATTCGGCAGGCACGGTAAGGGTTCTATTTTCGATAGCAACTGTGACGGTTCTGGATTCACTCGGAACGGATACGACGCGTGCTTCGGACGGCACCACAACGATGCGGCTTTCTGCAGGAACTCTGAACCGTCGCGACTCGGGAGTCGGCAACGGTCGCACGAAGGCTACCGTGTGACCGACCAGAACATAGCTGCCAGCTCCCGCTCGGAGGGCTCGCGCACCGCGAAGGCCCGCACTGATCCCAGTAAGCGTGAAGATCCCGCCGTCAGCCCGGAGCATGCGTTTGTAAGCAAGGCCCGCAGCTTGCCCGCTGATCGCATAACCGCCCGCTTGCACGCCGAGTCTCCGAGTGGTTCGGAGGCCAACCGGTTGTCCGGTGAGCTGAAAACTGCCGAGACCAACCGACATTCGGCTGTCTCGCCGTAGCGCCGCCGCATTCCCGGCGATCTCATAATTCCCCGCGCCAGCCTGGAGAGACTTGGCAATTGTGAAGCCAGTGCTCTGCCCGGTGAGTGTATAACTCCCGCTCTCAGCCGTAAGGCTCCGGTCGGACACTAAGCCAGCGGAACGGCCGACCAGCGTATATGTCCCTGCCCCTGCAGTCAGATTTCGTTGATAGAACGTGCTTGCCGGGTTGCCCGTGAGCACATAGCCGCCGGATTCCGCCAGCATCGCAATGCCGCGACTCAGCCCTGCAGGTTCCCCCGTAAGCACGAAGGCCCCGGTTCCGGCCTGCAACGCATTCCGATCCACGGTCAGCGCCGCGGTGAGCCCGGTGAATAAATAAGCCCCGGCGCCAGCGACTAGCAGCCTGTCGGACGCGGTTCCAGCGGGTTGACCGCTGAGCACAAAAGCACCGGCCTCCGCCGAGAACGGGTAAGCCCGTCCAAGGTTTGCCGTCATGCCCGTCAGCATGAAGCTGCCAACTCCCGCCACTAGCGGATTGCGGCTTGTCGTCAACGCCGCCGGAATTCCCGTCAGCGTGTACGAGCCTTGCCCCGCGACAATCCTGCGGGTTGCCCGCAAGCCTGCCGCGAAGCCCGTAACGGTATAAACTCCGGTCCCGGCCACGACGGCGAACGCGCGGCCGAGGCCCGCAACGTTGCCGGTCAGCACATACTTGCCAGCTCCCGCGAACAGCGGCTGCCGAACATAAGCCGCCCCCGCCGGGTTGCCCGTGAGGATATAGCTTCCTGCCGCTGGCCGGAGATCGCGACCGTAACGAGTCCCTGCATTTTTGCCGGACAGCGTATAGGAACCTGCTGCGGCTTGTGCCTTCGAGGTCCGCTTCAGACCCGCTGCAACACCGGTGAGCGAAAAGCTACCGGCACTCGCAGTGAGCGTATATCCAGTGACCGGCGTGTAGGTGAATCGGGCACGACCATTCGCACCCTGACCACCATTCGCAGCGGACGCCCCGCCGCGACCGCCTTCGCCACCGCCGCCCGGCGTCGTCCCGGCGTTACCGTTGACGCTGCCGCCCGCGTGTGAGGAATTACCACCGCCGTCTGGCGCACCAGCTCCGTAACCGGGCGTCGAACCCGAGTTACTTCCGCCCGTGTTGCCGTTGGTATTGGTGTCGCCGCCGGATGCAGTACCACCCGAGCCACCAGGCCCCGTGCTCGGAGCTCCGCTGCCGGGGCCGGCAGAAAGACTGACCGACGGGCTGCCGACGACGTTCGAGACCGTCGTTGAGGCACTGCCATTCTGTCCGGCTTGGCCGTTACTTACGCCGCCAGGCCCACCGTTCCCAATCGAATAATTGAACTGGTTGCCCGGCGTGACGGAGAGAGTCTTTGTGACCTTCGCGCCCGAACCGCCACCGCCGCGGCCCTGAGAGCCGCCACGACTACTGCCGCCGCCGCCCGGTCCCCATATCTCTATGACAACAGAAGTGACCCCGCTAGGAACAGTCCATGTTCCTGAGCCGGAGTCGTATGTGTCGACGGTAGCCATTGGCTACCTTTGGGCGGCTTCCGCCTTCGGCCGATCCATCGAGCGACCGCCAAGAGCTTTGGCCACAGTGCTGATCTCGCGGGACAGCGTAAAGATCGTTTCACCCTCCGCCGGCTGCTCAATTGCCTTGATCTGTTCAGTGACAGTCTCAATGTCGGCGCGGATTGCATCCGACTTTTCCCACAGCTTGTCGCGCTTGGCGTAGAGCGGGGCTGTGCGTTCTTTCATAGCCGCCTCGCGTCCTTGGAGTTCAGCCAGGTGCTGCTTCAGCAATTCTTTGGTATCGGTCATTTGTCCTCTCTTACGGTGCTTTGGCCAGGGTGAAGACTCCGTTGCTGTCATCGAAGTCGATCGTGAACGACTCGCCGCTCGCCAAACTGATGCTGGAGTTGTAATCCCAACAGCCGATCAGGTTGTCGGACGCCGACGTGTCGTTGTAGAGCACCGCGTAGCGGAACGGACCGACTGCGCCGCCGGATGCGGTGATCGTCACGTCGGTGCATGCCAGCTTCGCTGTGCCGCTCGATTCAGTAAGCGTCGGGGTCGTTGAATGCCCGCCCCCGGTGTATCCGTTGCCGCCTGAGATCTCGGCGAGGTCAGACTTGACCGCATCACCGCTCGCGCTCGGCGTTGCGTTAGATAGGTAGACCTTAAGCGTGTGCGTGCCGTCGAGATCATGGGTGCCCTTGAGCACCTGCTCAGAAAAGTCGTCGAAGTAAAAGAAGTCAGCCATCTATGCCCTCTCTGCTATGGAAGTGTCACCGCGACGCGCGCGGCGTAGTATTGCTCGATCTTGGCGACGCTCGCCGGCGATAGGTTGACCGGGTACACCAGCACCTCTTGAAGTCTGCCGTTCAGGAAGTAGTCTTCTGAGTCGTGCTTCATTCCACCCAGCGTCACGTTGTCGAGGCCCGTCATATCGCCCCACCAGTCGCCATCGGTGGAACCGAGGCTCTCGGCGACGCCATTCAAGCGAGCGGCGTTCGTTGTGCCGTTGCTCGCCCAGACCATGATGTAGTTAGTGCCTTGGGCAACTACATTCACGCTGCCGGTATAGCCGTCGAAGTCAGCCCCGCCACGATCTTGGAAGAGAGCGATCCGATCTGTCGATATTCCGCCATTCGACGCGATCAGCGCCTGATAAGTCGAGAACGCCGCACCTTGGTCGCAGCTGGCCAGTACCGTCTGCGTCAGACCTGAAGAGACCAAGTCGAGGCGATGCACGGTGATGACCGTCCCTTGAGTTCCCCCGAGGATCGCCGCGGGATGCACCAAAATGTCGTTCCCGCCGTCGAAGTCGATCGCCGGTAGGCCGTTGATGCCGTTCGTGCGGTAGATGGGGCGTTTGGAGTTGTCGGCTTGGGAGAATTCGTAGGCGTTGCCCTCGGCCGATATCCACGAGGCAACCGCCTCGCCATCATCCGGAAGATTGCCACCAACATCCCTCACGCCTTGATCGGCTGTGAGCCAAAGACTCGGCAACTGCCCATCAATAGCCTGCGTCGGGTCCCAGCTCTTGCCTTGCGACGCGAAGAGCGTCAGCAGCCTGCTCATTAGAGAGGCCGCACGGCGAGCGTGAAGACCGTGTCGGTCGTCGTTTGCGTGTTCGTCGTCTTCAGCTTGATGTAGCGAAGGCCTGCAATCAGAGCGAGATTCTTGATCGGGGCATATTTGCTGACCGTCGTGACGATCGTCAGAGCCGCTCCCTCTCCATCCTGCACCTCGACGAAAGTGCCGCCGGGCGCCGGGGCGGCCAAAATCTTAATGTCCGTGCCGTCGAAGTTCGCAGGCACGAAGATGCCGACGAGGTCTGTGCCGCGCAGGTCGATGACCTCGCTCTCGGTTTCGCTGACAGCAACCGTTGCCGTCAGATCGTACGCGTCGTTCGGCTGATAGTTCTTTGCTTCTGGCATTAGACCTCCTGTGCCATGATTCTGAGAAAGGCTTTGGCCTCGTTCTCGTTGATGACTTCCTTGATGTGCAGAATGCGCGTGCCGAACTTGAGCCGGTGCGCCGTGGTAATGCCCGCTCGGTAGCGGGCGATGATCTTGTGCGTGAGCGGGGTCTCGACCTGCATGGCCTGGTATTTCTCCCAGCCCTTAAGCGGTTCGATGGACGCCCAAATATCGAAGCTGTCGGCCCAGGATTCGGTATAGCCACCCTGGCCATCCGACACGTTCGATTTGGTCTGCACCGTCAGCCGGTGCTGCATCTTGGCGACGGGGTTCTTCTGGCAGGCCTTGGGCATCAGACCTTCAGATAGCGGTAAGGCCGCAGAAGCCGCATGCAGGCCTCGGGCATCTCGCAGATCGTTCGTCCGTCGTACATAGTCTGCACGTGCATCTTGATCGCGGTCTTGATCGCGTCCGGCACGCTGCCCGCTGCCGGTCCGTATCCGCAGACATAGATCACCTCGCAGGATGCGAGCGGCCTGAGCGGCGAGGGCCAGTAAGCCCCTTCGTTCAGCATCAGTCTGCCGCCCGCCGCATCCACTGCGTAGTTGCTGGGCGAAAAGACCGCTGAAGCGTTGGCCGTGTCGTAGGTCGTAACCGAGGTGATCGACTGCACGAGTCCGCGCGGGAGTTCGATGGTTCTCGGCAGGCCGTCATAGAGGGCCGTGACCGGAAGGTCATAGACGCCGTCGCCCAGACAATCGTCGAGAGGCGACCTGCCCATGTCGAGCGTCAGCCGGACGCTTTGCGTGATGAACGATCGACGGCAGTAATCCTCAGCCGCCTGGCGAGCTGATCGGATCAGCGTCTCCAGCAGCGAGTCCTCTTCCGTTGTGTCGATCTTCGCCCAGAGCTTGACCTCGTCGACCGTAACCGGCTCGACCGAGGGCCCGGCGATGACCTGAACGGAGCTGCGGCCCCGCGTCATCCGGTGCTACGCTCGCAGAGCAGCGAGGATGCTGGCTTTGCTGCGGAAGAAGGTGGTGAGACCACGCTCCTTCGCAAGCTCTTTCAGCTCTTCGAAACTGAGATCGTCGAGGCCATCGCCTTCCGCTGCCGGTTCGCCGTCTTCAGCGTCCGCATCGTCGGTTTTGGTCTCCGCCGGGGCTTCAACCTTCGTTTCGCGATCCTCGACTTTGCCGGGTTTTGCTTCGACCACCATGCTGCCGGCGGCTTTCGCCAGTTCGTCGCTCAACGCCACCACAGTATTAGCTGTGAAGCTCTCCGGTTCCGAGTCCGTCGACTGACGGCCGCGAAAGCTCTTCAGGATCTTGTATTGCTTCATAAGCCCTCCTAGTTGGCTTGCGTCAGAGTGATGCCGCCATCGGCGTTGGACTGGCCGGTGCAATACCAGCTCGTGCCATCGCTGTCGCAGGCAACCCAGTCGCCGACAACGCCCACGCCATTCACGAAAGTGATCGTGTCGCCGTTATTGATGTACGGGCCATCATCGCCGGTATCGACTTCCAGTTCATTAATCCCGCCGATAATGACGTTGGCACTGGAGGCGGTGACCACCGTGTAGCTCGCGCCCGAGGGGGCGGCCTTAACGATGAACTTGAATGAGCAGCCCGCGGTCGGCGCCGGGAGCGTCGACACGAACTCGGTCGTGGCGTTCAGCGTCATGACCTTGCCGCATTCGGCAGTGCCCAGGACGTTGGTTGCGGTTACGTCTTCGAATCGGCTGGACAGATCGGTTGCCGCGTTGATCTCGGCAGCCGTCGAGGTGATCGCCGTGCCCGCCAGCTTCAGCGAGCCGCCGGAAATGACATCGAGTTCCCCGCCGATGACCGTGCGGGTCGCGCCGGCCTCAGTGCGGTTGGTGCCTGCCTTGTAGGACGCTGCCAGTACTTCGCCCGCGTAGAGCGCCAGCAGGCAGGTCAGGAAATATTTCATCGTGAATCTCATGGTCCCCTCCTTGGGAGAAAGGGGCGAGGCCGAAGCCCCGCCCCACGGTGGTTAGTTGGTCGGGTTCGACGCCGCCCGGCCGCGAATGGCGGTGATGCCGTAGATCGTGCCGGTCGAGTGGTTGCCCGTGCGATCAAGCTCCACGCGAACGTAGCGCTTGTTGCCGCGATACGCCGTGATGTAGACGCGATCATCTTCATTGTCAGCGTCGATCGTGGCGAAGTGTGCCGTGGTCGCGCCGGACAGCGGGTTGATGATGTCTTCATCCGCCGCATCGGCAAAGTCGCCGTCGGTGGTCGTGTCGCTGTGCTCGACGATCAGGTCGGTCTTGAGCGAGCCGCTATGGGCATCGCCCGTAGAGCCGACAGTGACTTCGAGGATCAACTCCTCGTAGCCCTGCATGTCGATGTAGGTCGACTTGGTCGAGTCACCGTTGCCCGTGAGCACTGCCGGTTTGAGCAACTGGTCAAACTTGAGTGCGTGGTAGTTACTGGTTCTGCTAGCCATATTGGGAGTCCTTTCCTATGACCTGGGTTACGCTGCTGCGATCTTCTGCAGCTTGACCGCTTCGAAGTTGATCACGCCACCGCCAACGCGCTTGGTCGTGTAGAACTTCACGTACGGCTTGCCGGTGAACGGATCGCGGAGCACGCGGATGCCCTGGCGGTCCACGATCTGGTACGCGCGACGGATGTCGCCGTAGATCGCGGCCAGTGCGTTCACGTCGATCGCCGCCACGTCGTTTCCGAAACGGAGCGGACGACCCATGAGCATGGTCTCCAGGCCAACGTTTTTGTCGAAGCCGGCGTTGAAGATCGGGCGGGAATTGCCGTCCAGGATCAGCATCAGGTTGGCGATGCTGGCACGCTTCACGAGGTACGTCGCGTTGCTCTGGTACTCTTCCTTCAGAGAGGTCTGGAGATTGACCAGGCCCTCGTAGGTGAAGCCAGCAGCATCCTTCGAGACGACTTGCTCGATTTGGTTCGCGTTCGGGTTCGTGCCCGCCGCGTAGGTCGTAATGCCGCGGGGGCGGAGAACGCCGTCGCCGCTGATGAAGGCGGTTGCCTCCTTGCGAGCAAAAACGTCCGACACCTTGCGGGACAGCCACGCTTCCATGTCGAAGGTCGCGTCGTCCAGGAGTTTCTGCGTAGCCTTGGGCTGCGCATAGATCTCATGAACGTTGATGATGATCTTGCCCAGTTGCGGCGTATCGGTGTCGTCACGCGACTGATGCTCGCCTACCCAGCCGGCATCGGCTTCATCGTTGTCAGTCAGCAATTCGAGCTGATCGGTGCCGATGGTGTCGACGCTTGCCAACTGGCGCATCGGAGACGATTCATAGATGAACGTCTCGATCTTGCCGCCGAACTGCGGGACGACCGCGTAGCCGCCGTCCGGATCGCTGTCGACCGACAGAGCCTTGAACTCGGCGTCCTCGGCCAGCACGCCTTTCATGTGCTCGTCGAAATACTGCTTGTTCGGGTTCTGGGCTTTAGCGAATGCGTTGAACGCTTTACGAGTTTTGACCGCTAAACGCTTGCCCTTCTCGTCGATGGTCAGAACATCGCCGGCCGGAGCGCGGTTCATCGCGGTTTCGAGAGCTTCTTGCTTCTTTGCGAGAGCCGCTTGCTGGCCTTTCATGGCTTCCGCCATCTCTGCTGCCTTTTCGACGGCGTCCGATACTTTCTTCAGCTCAGCCGGGTCGACCTTATCCTTCACGGATTCGTACGCTTTACCGAGCTTCTCGACCTTGTCGGTCAGGTGCTGGATGCCGTTCAAGGCGTCGCCAGCAGCTTTAACGGCCTGCTCGACCGTCACTACTTTGGTTTCATCACTCATGATGTCAGTCCTCTGATTTGGTTAAAAATGTGGGTTAGTTCGTAGAGGTTCTCGACCTCGACCTCCCGTCGAGCATCCAGACTCTTGTAGCCACGCAGCGCGATCGTCGTCGCCTCTTCGTTGCTGAAACCTCCCTCCCGGAGGTATGCCTCTAATTCCCGAATCGTCTTCGGGCGTTCCTTTACGCCCGTGATGAGCGCCTTCGGGTTCGCCGGAAACGTGACGAGCGACACCTCGAAAAGCTCCAGCTCAATGAGTTTGCGGATCTCCTTCTCGGTATCGAACTCGTGCTTCTTCGTCCGGTAGCCGATGGACAGCCCGTCGAGGGCACCTGCTTTGGCGAGCGTGTAGACATCGTTGCCCAGCACCGTCGGCAGGATCGTGCCCTTCAGCCAGAGGCCTGTGTCACGCTCCTCGATCTCGTTCCAAACGCCGATCGGCTGCTCCGAATTGTGCTGCCATAGCATCTTCGGACGGCCACGCTTGAGCGTCTTCGTGAACGCTCCGGCCAGCACGATGTCGCCATAGCTGTCCACGTTGCCGTAGATCGAGCCATAGCCTTCGATGGTCCGGCCCTCGCCGTCCTCGCTCGCCTTGATCTCGTCGAAAACGACTTGTTTCCGTTCCAACTCCATTGCCCCTCCCCGCGCTCTCCGCGCATGAAAAAAGCCCGCGGTTGGCGGGCTTTTCTCAGTCGCGACCAGATCGTTGATCGTTTTCCTTTCCCCGGTCTAGAATGGCCGAGACTGCACTTCACACCAGTAAGGGGTTGATGATGATCCGCCTACCACTGCTTCTTCTCGCGTTACTGCCGTTTGCCGCAACAGCGGAGGCTGCCCTTGTCCCGTTGTCCTCGTCCACCGAGATCACCTACGACCTCAATTCGCGGGACGAACAACCTGCGACCGTGCTCAAGGCAACGACGATCCCCACCAAGTTCGATATCGAGGAAGAGTCGAAAGTAACGTCACCGGCAAGCGTCGGCGTTCACACGACTGCCACTCACGACGACAACTCGTTGCACTTCTACCTGCGGCAGTATCTTCATGCCCCGCGTCCACAGGCTGAAACACCCTCCGCACGCAGTTCGTTCATCACTCAATTTCGGATCGACACGCTGACCCCGTTTTCCTGGGTCACAAGCGTGTCCTCGAATGCTTGGTTCCCGTCGACAGCCACTAACGAAGACTATGACAGCGTCCAGCTAATGTGGGACTATCAGCTCAAGAACCTCGATCTCGATCTCATTACCGCAAGTGCCGGCGGCGCAAAAGGCGGCGGCTACTTCAACGGAGCTGGCCTACTAGAACCAGGACTCTACGAACTTACCGCATTCGTTAATGGCTACTTCATGCCCGACATGAGACGATTCGGCGATGGTTCAGTGAACGTCGAGAGCACGTTGACCCTCGGTCGTGTGCCCGAGCCGTCGAGCTGCTTACTGGCTATGCTCGGCTTCGCAGCTACTCCGCTTCTTCGTAAGCGACGCCTCAGCAGATGATCGTGTCCGACTTCCACGGCGGCAGCGTGGGTGCCGGCGTAGGCCAAGGCATATCTTTCACCGATGGCATTGGCGCGGGACCTACCGGAGACGTGACCTTCACGAACACCGTCTTCAGGTGCTCGCAGATTGACTTCCACTGCTCGGCCGTTGGTGGCTGCACATCGGTCAGCTCAACGAAGCCCTGCATCCAGTAGGCGAATTGCTCAGGCGACATGATCGGTCTTTGGACGGGTCGTGGCTCCGTTGACGGATGGCTGCTTCTCGCTCTTGACCTCCCAAAAGGCGAACGGCAGCTTGTCAGTGTGTTTCACCTTTGCTTCGGCGGACCCAAGCAAGATTGCCGAGCAGTCCCAGAAGCCCGAAAGGGTTCCAACAAACGGGCTGCTCTTGTCTTCATGGCACGGATCGTAGGCCAAGCCGGCACCGCAAGGGCACCGATCGTATGCCGCATAAACCAATCGCTTGCTCAGCGGTATTGCCAGCATTTCGTTGTTCCGGGCTTCGCACCCTAGCCGTTTCAATTCGGTGGACCTTTCGTCCAGCAGCTTTGCTTCTGCGAATAATTCTTCAGATGTCGTCATTCGGCCTCCTCATATGCCAGCGCGCAGCGGCAGTTGATCGTTTCCTCCGCCGGAGCCGACGGGTCTCCCGGCCGGTCCATCATCACGCCGCCCACGCTGAACTTCTCGTCGAGCGGTATCGGCGGATGATCTTGCATCGCCCGATGGCTGTCCCGGGTTCGATCATCCATCGTCGGCAGCCAGACCTTCAGCAGCCTGATGCCCAGATCCTGCTCTGCGTTCCTTGCGGACTCCGCTGCACCAAACGTCGCGGCCGCATGCGTCTCGGTTCTGGCCACAGTCGCCGCGCGGTAGGCAGTCAGTTGACTTACCTTCTTGATCCGGCTGGCGATTGCCGCTGTACCTTCACCTGCTTCGACACCCTCTTGCAGGGCGTCAATCACATCGTCGCGGTCGGTAGCTGCGATCAGCTTGGCCTTTCTCAGCCCCTCGCGGACGATCCATTCCGACACCAGGTGTTGGAACAGTGAGTCAGCTGCCTTTCTCTCGATCCTCCGGCTCTTCACGCTGGACAATGCCAGCTTGCCGAAGAACGGGATCACCCGGCGGTAGTGCTGCTCAAGGATTACCTTCAGCGCCCGCTCGTGGTTGGTGAACAGGTACGAGGGCAGCTCAATGCCCTTTTCGACCTGCTCGGCAACGGACCGAATGAGCCGATTCCGCTGTCTTGCCGCTTCGATCCGCAGGCGTCGTTCGAACCGCGTCATTCCAAGCTGGAAGGCTCGGAACTGAGTTCGACGGTTACGCATCGACGCCCAGGCGATACATGAAGTGTCCCATCATCCGCATGTTCCCGACTCCACCCTCTGCCCGGATCAAGCAAACCCGCTCGTCGCAGTAGAGGATGTTCAGCTGCAATTCGATCGTCAGCTCCGTACGAGGCCTTCCGAAGTCCACCTCGACGACCTTGCCGTCGTCATTCTGCACTCGGCTCATCTTCATCCTCGTCCGGCTTATCTGCCTCGCTACCCGGCTCAGCCAGGTCCACATCGCCCGCCATATCGATCGGTATGTCGCTCGACGACACCAGCAGCACACCGCCAGGTGAGTCGCTCGGCTTATAGTTCTCGTACCCCATAGCGTTCCGCTTCTCGTCGATAGTCAGGTACTCAGCTTGGTTGATTCGCTCGCCCTTCGCCTTACGCAAAGGCTCCAGGGCCGGGATCATCTCCTCGTCGTACCAGAGGTAGAGATCGTCGCCGAACTGCGGGGTGAGCCAACGGTTCAGGTCGTCGAGCACCGCGCCGAGCGTCGGGAGAACGGTGTTCGCCCAGAAGCTCAGCTCCGCCTGCTCGTAGTTCGAATATGTGCTCTCGCCGGGGATGCCTGCGATCTGCGAGGGAACGCCGTAGACGCTGGCCACGAACCTGGCCGCTGCCCAGATGTTCTCCTTGAAGTCCATGTCGCGGGGATTCATCCCCATCTGCTGCCACTTCAGGCCGCCTTCGAGCAACAGGGGCCTGCCCGCGTTACCAGCACCGGACAGCTGATTGTCGATCTGCTCCTTCAGGCGGAGGTATTGCTCTTCACCGAGCGTCGCCGGCTGACCGTCTTTCTCCTCGACCACGAGCGCTCCAGGAGGGCGGCATTCGTTGTCGATCAGCTTTTTGTTCCACCGCTGGCCTTCGTTCACGATGTCCACGCCGTAGGCAGCAGCGGCCATCGGTGACAGGCCTCGCCACGCATCGAGCGGGTTGAAGGTCTTGCCGTGCAGGACAGCCGATTTGCCGGTGATTTGGTCGACAGCGTATCGCGTTGCCTGCAGCACACTGGGCTTATATTCGAAACACGCCGGGAACATGAGCTGCCCAGGCTTCACGACGATCTTGTCGGGATCGAGCAGTTGCAGCTCTTTCGTCTGCCCGCGCTCCGCACCGTTTCCCAGGATGAAATACTCACCACCGATGCCCCGGTAGCTCAGCAGGGCGTTCATGAACTGCCTGCCGGACTGCATCGGATTCGGGCGGGCAAGCAGATCGATCAGCGGATGCTTGTCGAGCTTCTTGATCTTGCCGCCACGCTTCCGATAGACGCAGATGTCGACCGAGGCCCCCGCCGTCGCGATCTTCGAGACGCAGGTGTGGACCACGGCGTTCGCCGCATAGCCCTCAGCCGCATAGGCCCGGTATTTCCACGCGGTGAACGTCGCCCCACGCATGCCGACCAGGAAGCTGCCTGACTTCCGGCTTATTGCAAAGGGTTCAGCCTTCTGCCGGAACGGCCACATGCCGGTCTACAAGCTCCGCAAACGGGGAGCGGCGCCGGGGACCTTGAATGCTTTCCAGGCCAGGGCCAGAGCACAGACCGTGTCGTCGTGCATGCCCTGCGGAGCGGTATAGCGGACGCCGGTCCGCGTGTATTCGTATTCGAACTGCTCCAATTCCGTCACGATGACCCCCTCCGGGTACGTTATGTCTTTCTGCTGAATGGCGACCGCCAGGCCCTCCATGAGCTGTTGTTTGCTGATCGAGGTGAACTTCTGGCCCTCGAAATTTCCACCTCGTCTCTGCAGGCCTTCGACGATCGGATCGCCGACGCCCGTTGAATCGACTAAAGCCCTTGTGTTTCCGGTAGCCGCGATGATCGCGTGCATGGTCTCTTGCCACGGCTTCTGAAACCGCTCGAAACGACAGGTCTTGCCGTCCTCATCGAGCCCTATGCCGCAGGTCCAGTCGACACTCTTCGCCAGATCCCAGCCCCATACCTTCGGAGGCTTCATCGAGAGCGGGCCCACGCAGCGTTTGATCGCCGCCAGGCCAAAGGGATTGCCTCCGTCATCGGCAGGCTCAGCGAGATACAGCTCGCGGAACACATGGTCCGGCAGCTTAGACTTCGCGTCTTCGATCTCCGCGATGTCCAAGACGCCCGCCGCCGCAGCGTCGTACGCCGTGATCTTCATGTAGCTCATGTCCGGCTCACCGGACTCAGCCTTGCGGCACAGAGCGTAGAAGAAATTCTTTCTCCCCTTCACGTTCCCGATCAGCCGGATCGGGCCTCGTGTCGCGGTCAGCGTCGAACGGATTGCGTGCCAGG
>JAESFN010000493.1_pt1 | contig 35116 bp, 17 predicted proteins | sample 9269411 | NCBI WGS metagenome assembly JAESFN01 (sample SAMN14505399, study PRJNA617100) | algae metagenome | isolation source: Iphinoe sp. HA4291-MV1 and co-occurring heterotrophs from trail next to... | place: USA: Maunawili Falls, Hawaii | collected 2009-07-25
CGCGATCTGTTGGGCCGCGCCTTTGAAGGCTCGGCTAGCTTGCTCGTGGGCCATGTCTTGGCGCAGGGTAAACCCACCAAGCGCGAGATCGACGAGATTCGCCGCACCTTGGAACAATACCGCAAAGACGAAGGGAACCCGCAATGAACGCGGCGGACTGGCTGACCGGCCCCTTGGCCGAACGGTGGACGTTCGTATTGCTGCACTTCCTGTGGCAAGGAGCGGCCATTGCCACACTGCTCTACACGGTGCAAGCGCTCGGGCGCCTCTCGCCGCGCTCGCGCTACTGGGCCGCGGTGCTCGCGCTCGTCGTCATGGCGTGCTGTCCGCTCGTGACCTACGCAACGCTCGCAGGCGACGCGCCGGCCGTGCCGACCGCCTCCTCGCAACTGCCGACAGACTCTCTTGCTCTTCAATCAACGGCCGCTCTCGCGGCGGCCTCCGCGGCCGAGCCGGCTCCCAGTGCCGGCCGGCTGGCCGAGTTGCGTGAATTGCTCAAGACATCGGCCGTGGAATTGGCCCATTGGGATCAACTCACGGGGCGCGAGCTGCTGCAGGTCGCGCAGCCGTGGCTGCTCGTGGTTTGGCTCGTGGGCGCCGCTGTGCTCAGCCTGCGGCTGGTGGTGGGCCTCGTGGCCATGGTCCATCTGGCCTCGAGCGGCGAGCCTGTAGCATCGGCCTGGGAATTACGCTTGGAGGCCTTGGGCGCTCGCCTGGGGCTGCGGCGGCTGCCGCGGTTGTGCGTGTCGCACCGCGTGACCGAGGCCACGGTGCTCGGTTTCTTGCGGCCGCTGGTGTTGCTGCCCGCGGTCTGGCTTACCGAGCTGCCGCCCGACGCGGTCGAGGCGGTGCTGGCCCACGAGCTGGCCCATCTGCGCCGCTGGGACCTGTGGGTGAACCTGGGGCAGCGGATCGTGGAGACGCTCTTGTTCTTTCATCCGGCCGTGTGGTGGGTCTCACGGCGGATTCGTGTCGAACGGGAAATTTGTTGCGATGAGCTGGCGGTGGCGGTCACCGGCCGGCGGCGTGAATACGCAGAAGCTCTAGAACTCGTAGCGCGGCAAAAGTTCGCGGGCCCCCGGTCCGCCTTCGCCGCCGGAATCGGAGACGATCAAATGGCGCTGTTGGAGCGAGTGCGAAACGTGCTAGGCCTAGTGGGCGCCCCGCGGGCCTCACGCGCCTGGCTGGCCGGCTTGTTGTCACTGGTAGTGCTGGCCGGCGTGGCGCTGGCCGGACTGTCGAGCAACTCGATGCTGGCTCAGGCCGAAGAACCGGCCGCCCCGACGAATGAAGAGTTGGCCCTGGCCGACGATGACGAGTCCGATGATGACGGCTCGGACGACGGCGATGAAGCTGAGCAATCGGTGGCCGACGAAATTCAAGCGGCCCGCGATCAGCTCGAGGCCGAACGCGAAGCGCTGCGGGCAGAGCTCGAGGCGCTGCGCGACGCGCACCGGCAGGAGATCGAGGCCCTGCGGGCCGAGCTGGAAAACCTCAGAAACGTAGGCCACGAGGCCGACGAAGAAGACGAAGGCGACTCCGACGAAGCGGAAGAGCACGCCAACGCTGAACACGAAGCAGAAGAAGAGGCTGCCGAAGCCGACGCTGAAGCTGAGCAGCAAGCTCACGAGGCCGCCCAGGAAGCCGAACAGCAGGCTCGCGAAGCCGCCGAGGAAGCCGAAGAACAAGCCCGCGAGGCCCAAGAAGAAGCCGAGGCCGCTGAGCACGAGGCCGCGGAAGAAGCTGCCCAGGAAGAGCGTGAAGCGAAGGAAGAAGCCGAGCAGGTGGAGCACGAGGCCGCGGAAGAGGCGGCTCAAGAGAAGCTAGCGGCCGACGAAGAAGCCCGCGAGGCTGCTGAGGAAGCCGAACAGGAGGTCCAGGAAGCGGCCGAAGAAGCGGCCCAGGAGCAGCGTGAAGCGGCCGAGGAGGCCGAAGAGCAAGCTCGCGAGGCTCAGGAAGAAGCTGAAGAGCAACAGCGTGAAGCCGCCGAAGCAGCCGCTGAGGCTGCCGCCGAGCAGGAAGAAGCTGCCAAGGAAGCTGCCGAAGAGCAGGCTAGCGAAGCAGCGGAAGCCAAGGAAGAAGTTGAAGAAGAAGCCAACGAAGCCAAGGAAGAGGTCGAGGAAGTAAAGGAAGAGGCCAACGAGGAAGTCGAAGAGGTCAAGGAAGAAGCCGCGTCCGGCAATGAAGAGGCGGCGATCGAGATCAAGATCGACGTGCCCGACATGGAGACCGAGGTCGCCAAGGACGACGCGAACGTTCTCGAAAAGCTGCCGAACCTTGGCCGTCTGTTCCGCCGGGCTCGCTCGGCCGATCCGGAAGCCGCGGGACGTGGCAAGGGCGGCCTGGTCGCCGACGTGCTCGCCGACGCCGCGGAACTGGCTCACGAGGTCGCTGGCGACATCGATCCAGACTATCAAGCCGCGCTCGCCGATGCTCAAGGCTCGGCTCAAAAAGCTTTGATCGACGCCCAGCGTCATACTCAAGAAGGCTTGGCCGTTGCTCAACGTGCCGCGGCCGACGCTCTGGCTGAAGCCCAAAAGCATGTGGGCGCCGCGGACCCCGCGACCCAGGCCAGGGTTCGCGAGGCTCTGGAGCAGGCTCGCCGTCAAATCGATCAGGCGACCCGCGATGCCGACAAGGCCACGCGGGCGGCGCTCAAAGATGCCGACCGCGCTCGCCGCGATGAGCAGAGCAAGCGGGATGTTCGGCGAAACTCGAATCGTGATCGTGCCAACGATCGCACGGGCAACCGTGCCACGGCCGTCGACGACGACACCGAGGCCACGCTCAATGAAGTGGCCGACCTGGTGAATAGCGTTACCGAAGGCGATGCCAACGGTGAACTCGACACGAACGACACGGTGGAGAAGTCGATCCGCTTGCTCGAATCGCTCAAGGCCCGCCACGACCGCAACTCGGATGCCCGCGCCAAGCGTCGTGCTGATGGCGAGGCTCGACGCGCCAAGCGAAGTGAAGAGCGCGCCGAGCGGAAGGGCGACGGTCGGGGTCGGTCGAAGCGTGGGGACGACGATCAGGCCGACGCTGAGCCCGCGCGGAACGACGAGGTCGAGCGTTACTGGGTCAAGCGTTCCGAGCATGCTCGCGCCGAGTTCGAGAAGGCTCGCGAAGCGAACGAGGCCACGCGCGGCGCCGTTTCCGAGGTCGATGTCCGGCGTTTCGGACTAGCCACCGAGCAGGCGCGGCTCTCCGCCCTGTTGGCCAATGCCGACGCCAAGCTCAAAGTAACGCAGGACAAGAAGGGCGACATCGCTGCCGAGATCGAGCGTGCCAAAGCCGAGATTGCCAAGCAACTCGCCGCGACGTCGGCCGATCTCGCCCGTGCCCAACTCGAGAAGGCTCGGCTAGCCAATCAGTCGGTCAATCACGCCGTGCCCGAGGAGCGGCTCAAGGAACTCGAAGCAGCAGCGCAGCAAGCGGCTCAGGCGGCCCAGCAAGTCGATGCCCAGGCCTTGGCCGACAAGGTGGCGGCCGAAGCCAAGCAAGGCGCCGCGGAATTCCACAAGCGCGGCGAACAAGAAGCCCAGCGGGCAATCGCCGAGGCCAAAGAACAGGTCAAGGATGCCAAGGAGCAGGCCAAGGCCGCTCAGGAAGACGCCCAGCGTCAGGCTAAGGATGCCGCCGAGACCGCCCAGCGCGAAGCGAAAGCCGCCGCTGAGCACGTCAAGGAAGAAATCAAGCGAGCCAAGGAAGAGTTGAAGGCCAAGGCCGACAAGAATGCTCAAGAGGGCCAGGGCTCGAAGGAAACGATCAAGGCCAAGCTGAAGAAGGTCAAAGAGCTCAAGGCTTTGAAGGAGGCTAAGGAACCGAAGGCTGACACGGAGCCGAAGGAACCGAAAGAACCCAATGAGCCGAAGGAATCTAAGGTTGCCAAACGGCCGAAAGAACTCAAGGAGGCGAAGGAGCCCAAGCCGGCGATCATCAAGAAGAAGCTGATGGCCCGCCAAGATCCTTCGCGCCGCGCCGCGCGTCGCGAGCGGATGCATCAACTCCTGCAAGAGCTCTCTGGCCTGCAAGGCGAAGGAGAAGGTCAAGCTTGGCAGCAGGTGCTGGACCTGATCCATCAGCACGATCACGACGAGTCAGGCGACGCCGCCCATGACCTGGGCGGCAACCGTGAAGACCTCGAACGCAAGCTGAAGGACCTCGAAGCAAAACGCAACGATGAACAGCGCGAACGCGCTACGCGCGAAGCCCGCCTGCAGGAACAACTGCAAGAAAAGGCCCGCGATCTCGAAGCGAAGGAGCGCGAGATCCGCGAGAAGATGGATCGCAAGCTCAAGGAGCTCGAGGAGAAGCTGAAGGAGAAGGATCGCGAGTTGAAGGAGCGCTCCGACAAGGACGGCAAGCCGTCTGAAGGCAAGAAGGCGGAGAGCCCCGCCGGAATGGAACTGCGTGCGGAGTCCAGCGAATACGTGATTCAGTTGGGCGATTTCCTGCAGATCACGGCCGCCGGAGTTCTCCCTGACCAGCCCATCGCAAACGTGTTCGCACTTCAAGCCAATGGCGAAGTCGATCTCGGGACCAGCTACGGCGTCGTGAGTGTTGTAGGGCAAACGGTCGAACAAGCCAGAGAATCGCTGCGCCGGCAGCTCGACGGCAAGATGCGAAGGTTCGGGCTGGTGCCCGAGGTCCGACTCGACCTTGTTCGGCTCGTAACTGCCAGCGCACAGTCGCACGTCGTCATGCCCGCAGCCGCACCCGGTGATTACAGGATCAACTCGCCAGACATCTTGCTCGTAGACATTGTTCGCCTCGTGCCGAGGGACTGTATCCAAACGGAAGACGAAGTGGTAATCGACGTGCTCGGAGTACCTAAGGATTCCCCCATCTCCGGCAGGGCAACGGTTCAGCCGAATGGCAGCGTTCAGCTTGGCGGCGTCTATGGCGAGGTGAAGATTGCCGGTCAAACGTTCGACCAAGCGTCGGCGACCATCGCTCGGTACCTGATGGACAAGTATCCTGGCCTTACGCCCGATGCAACAGTACGTCATTTCAGCCGACCCTCGCTGAAGAAGGTCAGCGGCGACAAGATGGTCATGCCCGACGGCATGATCGACTTGGGCCCCGCGTTTGGCTCGGTGCAGGTCGGAGGCAAGACCATCCTCGAGGCAAAGCAGGCGATCGAAGGCCACTTGTCGCGTTTTCTCGACCGACCGATGGTCTCCGTCGACATGTTTGCCTACAACAGCAAGGTCTATTACATGATCGTACGTGATGCGGAGGGCGATCGAGTCATTCGGATGCCCATCACCGGCAACGAACATGTGACCGACGCGCTCGATAGCCTCCCGCAGGAGATTCGTGGCTCAAAGCTCCCCAAGACCATTACGCTGGTGCGGCCAGCCATCAATGGTGGCTCCGATCAGTCGCTTCCGGTCGAAATTCAGGCCAACGTTTGGGGCCGCCAATCTTCCTCGAACTACCGCGTTGCCGCGAACGACCGGATCGTCGTCGAACTCAAGTAGTTACTCGCCGCTGCGTTGCCGAAGGGTTCCCTACAGCCCCTTCCCTCCGCGCCCAATCTCGCAATAATGGCCTCGCGCCGGCTGCCTTAGCGGTTGGTGCGGGGCTTTTCGATTTTGCGAAACGGTGAAAGGCGCACTGCGATGGAATCTCGGCGACTCGGCCGCTCTGGCTTCATGGTGCCTGTGCTCACGCTCGGCACCGGCACGTTCGGCGGCGAAGGCGAACTCTTCAAGGCCTGGGGCCAGACCGACGTGGCCGAGGCCACGCGGCTCATCGACATCTGCCTTGAAGCCGGTCTCACGATGTTCGACTCGGCCGACATCTACTCGGCTGGCGCCGCCGAGGAAATCTTGGGCGCGGCGATCAAGGGACGCCGGAACCAGGTGTTGATCTCGACCAAGGCCACCTTTCGCGCCGGCAAAGGGCCGAACGATGTCGGCTCGTCGCGCTATCATTTGCTCGAAGCGGTCGATGGTTGTTTGCGACGGCTGAAGATCGACACGATCGATCTCTTCCAACTGCACGCCTTCGACGCCATGACGCCGGTCGAGGAGGCGCTCCGCACGCTCGACGGCCTCGTGCAGTCAGGCAAGATCCGCTACATCGGCTGCTCAAACTTCTCCGGTTGGCACCTGATGAAGTCGCTCGCTGCCTCGGAGCGGTTGGGCCTCGAACGCTACGTGGCGCATCAGGCCTACTACTCGCTCATCGGCCGCGATTTCGAATCGGAGCTCATGCCTTTGGGGCTCGACCAAGGCGTCGGCACGGTCGTGTGGAGCCCGCTCGGCTGGGGCCGGCTCACCGGCAAGATCCGCCGCGGCCAGCCGCTGCCTGAGTCGGGGCGGATGCAGAACCAAAAGAACCGCGACATCGCGCCGCCGGTTCCCGAGGAGCGGCTGTTCAACGTGGTCGATGCGCTCGAAGAGGTCGGCCGCGAAGTCGGTAAGTCGGTGCCGCAGGTGGCGCTCAACTGGCTCTTGCAGCGGCCCACGGTGTCGACCGTGATCATCGGCGCTCGCAACGAGGAGCAACTCCGGCAAAATCTGGCCGCCGCGGATTGGAAGCTTTCGGCCGACCAAATGGCCAAGCTCGACGCCGTGAGCGCCGTGACGCCGGCCTATCCGTATTGGCACCAACGCGGCTTCGTAGAGCGCAACCCACCGCCGGTGTGATTCGCAGTCGGTTGTTTCCCGGCGCCGGCGGGGGCGCGGCGGCGATCGGGCCAATCCGCCGAACAACTTTCCGTCTATAGAGCGCCGAACACAACCGCTTGATCCGCGAGCGCGGGCGTCGCGGTGGAAGTCCCCCCCGTCATTGACGGGGGGCTAGTCTAATAGGTCGGGGAACGCCGCAATTAGCCCCCGGCGAGTCGCCGGGGGGACAAGGATCGTTGCAGCGGATTCAGTTGAGTTTGGCTTTCTTACGGCCAAGCGGCCGGCGTCAGCCGGCTGACCGGGCGGTGACTCGTCACTGCGCGGTTGGAATCGCCCAGCTCATGCAGCGGCCGCCTCGTTCACCGCCGCTTGGTAGTGGCGGTTGATCAGGTCGTTTTGCAGCCAGAGCAGTTTGCCAAACGCCCGCACGGTTCGCTGCTCGGCCTCGCGGTCGAGCCCGAGAGACAGGATCGTGGCGGTGAGCGCATCGGCCACGAAGCCCAGCAGGGCGTTCATCTGCACGAGCGGCACGTCGAGCGCCGCGCTGCCGGCCAGCGGCGTGTGCATCTTCCCGACCATGTCGAGATAGCTCACGAACTTGGCGTCGTAGGGCCGCGTGACCAGGCTGACGAGATAGCGCCCCAAGTGCTGCTTGCGGAATTCGATCATCTCGTGATCCTGCGACAGGGCATCCATGCTCGCAGGCGTCTGTCCCTGATAGCCGCTCTGCCGCGGCACGAAATGCCTTTTCGTGGCATCATAGCCAAACAGCTTTTCGTAAACTGCGTCGACCAGTCCCGGCACCTTCGGACCCAACGGCCCGGCCGCGGCATGGATCGCGGCGATGTCGCCGGCGTCAAAACCCATGAACTCGGTCAGGTAGCTAAACCGGTACTGGAGATCCGATTCGAGACGCGCTTCGTCGATCCGCTGCATGATTTGAGCTCCTGAGTACGAGGCCTGGCCAAAACAGGACAAACTCATCTTGTTTTGACCTCCCGAGTATATCGGAGCTATATTGGATGTCAATGTCCTATTTTCTGAGCCGAGGCCAGCGATGTTTTCCCAGACCGTGGAATACGCCCTGCGGGCAGTCGTTTTTCTGGCCGGCCAGGCGCCCGCGTCGCGCACCACCGAGCAGATTTCACGCGCCACCCAGGTGCCGGCGCCCTACCTGGCGAAGGTGCTGCAAGGGCTGGTGAAGACCGGCATCCTGCGCACACAGCGCGGCGTCGGCGGCGGGGTTAGCCTTGTGAAAACGGCCGACCAACTGACGATCCTCGAGGTCGTCAACGCGGTCGACCCGATCGAGCGTATCCGCACCTGCCCTCTCGGGCTCGCCTCGCATGGCGTGCGGTTGTGTCCGCTGCACAAGCGCATGGACAAGGCGCTGGCGACCGTGGAAGAAGCTTTCCGCTCGACCACTTTGGCCGAGGTGCTGGCGGAGCCGACGGAGAGCGTGCCGCTGTGCGACTTTCCGGCCATGAAAATGCCCGCGGTCGCCCCGCAAAGCTAAGGGCGACCGCGGGCCAAGTTCTGGCGGTGAGGCGGTGTTAACGCAGCCGCGGTCCCGCGATTTCCGCAGTTTCATTCACTTCGTTTGCCGGAAAGGCGCCGAACGCGTCGTCTCCTTCCGGCGGCGGCACGTCGAGCGGCGGGCCGAACGACTCTTCGCCGCAGCCCACTTCGCCCTCGAGCGCTGAGAGCGAATCGCGTCGCTCGCGGCGCAGATCACGCCACGAAGTGAGCGGCTCCTCGCTCGCCTCGCCATCGGCCACGGGGCCCATTTCGCCGCCGGGCACGCTGCCGGCAAAGCGGCGCTGGTCGTAGAGAGCAAGGCCGTGGACGGCATGGCCCAGGTGGCCGATCTCCCATTTCTGGCTGTTGCGGTGGTCGATCAGAATGCCGCTCAAGTAGTCGACGGCTCGCACCAGCCGCGGATCGTCGAGCTCGTTATCATTCGACGAGTAGGCCAACCATTCGAGGATGTGCCCCGTGGTTTGCAGCCGGCGCTCCAGATCCTGCCGCGAACCGCCACGGTTGAACCACTCGGTGCTGAAGCTGCCGTCGCGGTTCTGCATGCTGTAGGTGTATTTGTGGTAGTCGCGGATATACTTCTGCGCCCGTAGCGATTCACCGGTGATCGGCTCGCCGCGCTTCTCGCGCTTCTTGTAGGCGAAGCTCAGCCCCATCAGCCGGTGCGTGCCGCCGCAGGCTGCGCCGCGGATCGGAGCGGCGAGTTCCTCGCGAATCAAGCGGTCGATGTTCCAGGTCTGGCCGCGGTCGCACTTCCAGGTCGCGTCCGACGGCAAGTAGTGCGTCAGTGCGATCAGCTTGAAAGTCAGCTCGGTGCCGGTCTGGCAGGTCCGTTTTTCCTGCTCGATCAGGTCGGCCACGGTGAAGTCGCGGCCCTGCACGCGGATCGGATATTCAGGCCGAACATACGACTGCGCGAGGATCGCCAGGTATTGCCCAAAGTGCCCTTGCACGCCGGGGCCCTTCTCGGCCGACGGCAGATCGCGGTCGACGAACAGCAGCGAGCCGCCGCGGCAGTTGCCGTCGTAGTTGAGGTAGCCGATGGCGTTCACTTCTTGACCGCCGGGGCCACCCTGCAGCAACGTGGCGTCGGTGCCGTAGCCGACGATCCAGTGGAACACTTCCCACGGGTTGTGGTCGCGGGTGTTGACCGGGCGGCGGTGGTAGATCGCCAAAGCTTTGCGGATCTTGTTGCGCAGCGCCTCTTGCGCAGGCGTCAAAGGCAGCGTACGCGGCCGCGTAGGCTCATCGTTCGACGCCGTGGTCGAAGTTGCCTGATCCGGCGGCAGGGGGGCCGGATCGTCGTGCGTGGCCTCGAGCGCCGTGGCGGCGAGCAGGGCGAGCGCACTCACGAAGAGCGCGAACATGAACGAAAGGGCACGGACCATCGTGGCGAACTCTCCCTGATCGACAAACCTTGGCGCTTCCGCAAAGCACGTTTCCGCCCGGACCGTGCGATGCTTGCACTCGCGCAGCCCACGAGTAGCAATTGGTATCGGAAGCAAGGGAGAGGGAGTCCATCGGCGTGACAGCCGTAGCAGTTGGCCCGGCAAGGCAGACCCGACCAGCGCGCGATTCCGAACGTTTTGCAAGAATCAGCGCGGCTGAACTCGCGTGGTTCGTAGCCCCGATAGGGGCGAAAGATGTTAGCCAGGGGCGTGAGCCCCTGGAACGTTTAGCCGTGAAGCCCAAGCCCTGGAAGGGCGACGCCGTAACGGGCATCTCCGGCGACGGGTGCCTGGGGTCGAACGAAGTGAGCCCCCAGCAAACCGCCGCTTTCAGGCTGGATTCTCCGCGGGGTCACCGGCCTTGGGGGCTCGCTTTGCTCGCCCCCAGCCAACCCCTTGGACCTGAAAACCTGGACTATACCAATCCCCAACGCCGCCGCAGCCACCACTCCGCGCACATCAGCCCCACTAGCGCGAGAAAGAAAGGCCACGTATCCCACAAGGTCACACGCTCTTGCAGTTCGACATCGAACGACGCGCGTTTTTGCCGCAACTCCTCGAGCACCTCCGGCAGCGACTCCGGCGGCGCCGTCTTACCGCCGGCGGACTCGGTGATCTTGGCCAGGCTGGCGACCAGCGTGGGGTCGGCCGCGGCGTTGTCGAGCTCCAGGTCTTGATCGAAGACCAAGAAGCGAGCGCGGGCTTCTCCCAGCGAGCCTGCAGGCCCCTGAGCTTCGACTTCGATCGTGTAGTCGCCGGCCAATTGCGTGGCGGAAAACGTCGCGCCCGTTTCGTTGCCGCGGCTCTCGAGCGTGGCCGGACGACGCGAACCATCGGGCGCGACCACGAAGGCGGTAAAGGTTGCCTGATCGACCGGATCGCCCGTGGGGGTCGTGGCGCCGACCTCGAACTCCACCCGCGAGTTCGGGGCGAAGCGTCGCTGCGCCAGTCGAATCCACACGCTGCCGTTCTCGGCCTGGTCTTTCTTCGCCAGCCAAAGAATGGTTTGCCGCCAAAAGCGGCGATGCTGCGCGTCGAAGCCATGCATCGGCCACAGCCAGGTGGTGTCTCCGGCAAAGGCCATCACGCGACCATTGCCGGCGTCGTCGACGACCAACAGGGGGCGATCTGCGCCGGCGTCGGCGAGCACCTTGGCCGTGGGGCGCGGGGTAACCCGATTGGCGCCGGCCAAAGGCGGCAGCTTCTGCCACGCCGCGTCGTTCTCGTTCGACGGCGCCAGGTGCATGATGTAGTGCCGGCGGCCCAGCGGTTCCGCCGGCCGCATCGCCAAGGGTCCGGGCCAATGCAAGTCGGCCCGGGGCGCCTCGCCCAGCGTTTGCCGTTCGTGCGGTCCCATCTCGAGCGGCAACACCTGCGCGAGCGGCGTGCGCTGATATCCGCCGCCGCCAAAGCTCTGCTGGCCGCCCAGCATCAGCAATCCGGCGCCTGATTCGACGCGGTCGGCCAGTTGCGCTAAGTCCTCCGGCCGAAAGGCCGCGCTGTCGAGGTCACCCAAGATGTACACGTCGTACTTGCCGGGTTTGAACCGATCGCCTTGCGCCACGGGCCACTGCTGGCGATTGCGAGGGTCGATCCATTCGTAGTCGACCTGAATGTCGGGCGAACCGTCGAGCGAGCGACGCAGGTGCGTTTGCTCGAAGCGCGGCGCGCCTTCGAGATACAGCACCCGCAACCCGCCAGGCTGCACGGTGACGAAGGTCGATAGTTCGTTGTTCGTGGTTACCAGTTCGCCGGGCTGGGGCGCGACTTCGAGCGTGAGCTTGTACTCGCCCGGCGTTTCTGGCACATGCGCGAGCTCGATTGGGAGCCGCTCGCCGTCGCGGTTGGCAAGCAGTTCCGCGTCGGCGACCTTCACCATCTTGCCGGGCGCGGCCTCCCACGACATCTCGATCGGAATCGCTTGGTTCACGTAGCCGTCGATGCGGGCGTTGCCCAATACATCGAGCTGGTTCTTCACGAACACCGTTTGCGGCACGAGCAGATCGGTGAGCGCGACATCGCGGGCTTGGCTGCGACCGCGCGCCTCGCCAAACACGAAGCCCACCAGCGGACAGCCCAACTCCGCCAATTGCCGAGCGGGAATCTGCGGCGGCAGATCATGCGGGGCGACCGCGCGCTGAGCGCCGTCGGAAAGCAGCAGCACGGCAGCCAAGCGCTTGCCACCGGCCGAGCGCAGCACTTCTTGCAGTGCGCCGCCAATCGCCGTTTGTCGGCCGCTGGCGTCGGCCGGGAGCGAGATCTTGCCGGCTTGGAATTCGAGGGCCGCGGCGTCGGCCGAGAAACCCATCGCTTGCACGTCGAACTCTTCGCCGACCGCGTCGAGGGCGGCGGCCGAGTTGGCCAGCGTCTCCTTCATCGCCTGCCAGCGGGTTTTGCCGCCGAAGGCGTCGGCCACCTGCATGCTGCGCGACAGATCGGCCAGCACCACGATGGCGGTCGGCTGCTTCTTGATCGAGGAGTAGACAAGCGTCGGCCGCAGCATGGCCAGCAGGAGCAGCGCGAAGATCGCCAGGCGAATCGTGAATAGTGTCCACCGCCGCCGCGCAGGCCCCTTGCTCGCCGTCGGCACGATCGCCAACAGCAGGAACAGGCACACGGCCACCGCGGCGACCAGCCAAGCTCCTCCGACGGGGTTGATCGACAGGCTGGGCATTCAAACGGCAGCGATTAACGCACGGTGTTCTAACGAGTCCGGCCGAGGGCGCCCGGGGTCGAGTGAAGCGAGCCCCCGGTTGGTCGACGGAATAGCGGAGATGCCCCCCGCTTCTCGCGGGGGCCTAGTTCCATTGTTGGCCCACAGGCACCAGTTGCAAGCCGCATGTCGGCAAACGAGGTGGAATTGCAACGGCAGGCGCGGCAAAATGGGGCGACGCTTGGTCACCCCCACTTCTCCCACCCGCAGTGCCCGCCATGACGCGCTCTCCCCGCCCCTGGGTTTTGACAGCACTCCTCCTCTCGATCTTTGCTGGTTCCGCGCTGCGGAGCATGGCCGACAAGCCGACGGCCAGAGCCATTCCCGGCGTCGCAGCAGCGGTCGACAAGGCACTAGCTGACCATCAGGTTTCGGGCGCGGTCACGCTCGTGGCTTCGCCCGACGCGGTGCTGCATCTGGCAGCGGACGGAAAATCGGATCTCGCCGCGAATCGCGACGTGCAGGCGGACGACATCTTCTGGATCGCCTCGATGACCAAGCCGGTCACCGGCGCGGCGATCATGATCTTGGCCGACGAGGGCAAACTTTCGATCGACGACCCGGTGGCCAAGCATCTGCCGGAGTTCGCCGGCCTGAAGCTGGCCGACGGCAAGCCGGCCAACATTACCATCAGGCACCTGCTCACCCACACCTCGGGCATGGGGGACATTTCGGGCGACGAAGCCCGCGCCTGCAAGACGCTGGCCGACACGATTCCACTCTACGTGTCGAAGCCGGTGGCCTTCGAGCCGGGCTCGAAGTGGGCCTACTGCCAGTCAAGCATCAACACCGCGGGGCGGATCGTGGAGGTGTTGTCGGGGCTGCCGTTCGAGCAATTCCTGCAAGAGCGGTTGTTTGGCCCGCTCGGCATGAAGGACACCACGTTCTATCTCTCCGAGGAGCAGCTTCCGCGGTTGGCCAAGTCTTATACTCGTAGCGATGAGGGCAAACTCGAGGAATCGCCCAACTGGATTCTGTTGGGCAAAACGCCCACCAGCCGCGATCGCTTTCCGGCCGCCAATGGCGGGCTGTTCTCGACTGCCCCGGATTATGCCCGCTTCTGCCAAATGATCCTGAACGAAGGGCAACTCGATGGCCAACGGATTCTGTCGGCCGAGGGAGTGCGCACGATGACGACTCCGCAGGCCGGCGACGTGAAGACGGGCTTCACGCCTGGCAATACCTGGGGTCTGGGCTGGTGCGTGGTCCGCGAACCGCAAGGCGCCAGCGGCGCGCTCTCGTCGGGCAGCTTCGGCCATGGGGGCGCCTTCGGCACTCAAGCCTGGATCGACCCGGAAAAGAAGCTGGCCTACGTGCTGATGGTGCAGCGGGCCAACTACCCGAACGCCGACGCTTCGGACCTGCGGCGTGAGTTCCAAGACGCGGCCGCGGCGGCGCTGGCTCGCTGATCGCCGCTGTATCGAGGAATTCTGCGCTAGTTGCCACTCGATACGATCTTGCGCGGTGGAGACGAGCATCTGTTCGAAAAAGGCGAGCGCGATTCCGGGACCGCGGGTCGGTTAGTAAGGCGATTCTGAGAGCGAGGTGCGTCCTCCGGCCGATCCGAGTTGCCCGTGGAGTTCGTCCATCGATGTTCAGGATTGCCAGCTCCGCTGCGTCGCTCGCGTTTCCGCTCGTCGTCGGCGGAGTCGTGTTCGTTTCCGCGGGCCGCTGGAACCTGCCCTATGTCTGGGCGGTGCTCGGCATCTTGGCCGCGTTTTGCATCGCCCTGGCCACCACGGCCGACCGCGGCCTGCTGCGCGAACGGGTGAAGCCTGGGGCAGGCAACCAGGACCGCCTGACGCGGCCGCTGGGCTTGCCGCTGTTGCTGGCTCACTGGATTGTGGCCGGGCTCGATGTGGGCCGTTTCCACTGGAGCCCCATACCCTGGCCTCTGCAAGAAGCCGGAGTGGCCGGATACGCGGCCGCCATGGTCGTGCTCTTTCGGGTCATGCGCGCGAACCCCTTCTACTCGTCGGTCGTCCGCGTGCAGGCCGACCGCGGACAACACGCAGTGACGGCCGGCCCGTACCGCTGGGTCCGCCACCCCGGCTACGCGGCCACGCTATTCGGCCTGTTCAGCGGCAGCCTGGCGCTCGGCTCCTGGCTGGCAACGATCCCGGCCCTCGGCTTCGCGACCCTCTTCATCCGCCGCACCCTAATCGAAGACCGCCTCCTCGAACACAACCTGCCGGGCTATGCAGAGTATGCCGGGAAGGTGAGGTATCGGTTGATTCCGGGGGTGTTTTGATGGGGCGAGGCTCGATGCAGTGAAGGCGGGTGGCTGCGGATGAGCTGCCGTCCGTCGAGGAATCCACCACGCGCCTGTCCGAGTGCGATCGAAATCGGTTTCTCGAGTTGCTCGACAATCTTCCAGTGCCAACAGTGGTGTCGAAGCAAGCTGCTGCCCGCCGTAGCCTGCACTCTCCGAGTGCAGAGTGCGATCGCAGCAGTAAGAAATGCCAACGCCGATCGGCAAGTATACGCGGGTCGAGCACTCCGCACTCGGAGAGCGCGGGCTACTTTTGACGTTGCCACAACAGGTACTCGTTGGCCCGTAGCCTCGCCTTGGTCGGGTTAGCCGCGATGTAGCGCTGGCATCGCTCGAATTGGTCGGAGTTGCGTACGAGATGATCGAAGCTCTCCGACTGCCACAGCCGGCCTCGTCGGCCCATTTCGCGGTTGATTCGCGCGGCTGCGAACCGCTTCCACGCCGCACACTGCGTTTCGATGTCCGTATCGCCCTTGAGACAGACGAGGAGATGAACGTGGTTGGGCATGATCACAAAGTCGCCCAGGTCATAGCGGACTTGGTCGAAATGTCGCAGCACGTCAGCGACGATCGCGGCATTCTGAGAGTCGCGCAACAAGCAGGCGCCGAAACCGCGATCCAGATACTCCAAGAACTCGCGGTTGAACTGAAGATCGAAGTCGCGTTGGAGAACGGCGTTCTTCCGCAGTTCGGCCTTCCAATTCGGGCTCGCAGGTTTGATTCCATGCTCTCTCAGCCACACGCTACGCCTCGCGTGCCAAGCTCGTGTGAGTGGCTGCGGAACGGAATCAGCCGTACGAAATGTGACAAAGTACGTCACGCCAGGTTGCCACCAATGCGGCAAATACCCGCGTCGAACGCGCAGCTCACCCTGCGGATCGTACAGCTCGAACATGAAACATCGTAGCCTGCACTCTCCGAGTGCAGTGTGCTATCGCAGCGGTAAGAAATGCCAACGCCGATCGGCAAGTATACGCGGAACGAGCATTCCGCACTCGCAGAGTGCGTGCTACGGGGCGCGATCGAACTCGATGGCAAATGATGTCGGACTCGCCCAGAACGCGCACTGAGCGAGTCCGGTCAGCTTCTCGCGTGGGCCGAACGATGAAAAACATTGGCTGTTTCTGGGGCTGCCGGCAGAAGGCCGAATTATCCCAGACTCTTTCGTCAGCGTTCCGCGAAGCGCCCGAGACGGCATGCGTTTTCGGTCCCTTCGCAATCTGCCCGGCGGGGGCAAATCCCACGTCGTTCTTGCGTTCGTTTGTCAGTCAGCGTGGCGCAGATCGCCAAATGACTTCGCCCATTTCACGGTTTGGTCATCCCGCAACAGCCGTTCTCAAAAGTGCCTTCATAGGGCACCGTCCTTCCTCCCATCCTCCCTCGGATGGGGATACAACCGATTGTAAGCAGAATTAAGGAGCCGTCCAGCCGGAGTTGCCGCCTCGCGTCGTAGCCTGCACTCTCCGAGTGCAGTGTGCTATCGCAGCGGTAAGAAATGCCAACGCCGATCGGCAAGTATACGTGGATCGAGCATTCCGCACTCGGAGAGTGCGGGCTACTTTTTGCGCTTCTCCGCACTCGCCCTCCCCGGCCGGTACCCCGCCTTCTTCTTCTCCCCCACCTCATAATTCCGCCGCTGCTCCCTGGCTTCTTCGTTCGCGCGCTTGCGGCGCTTGTCCAGCGCCTCGCGGGGCGGCCTGTCGCCGATGAGGCAGTCGCAGCCGGAGCCGATGAGGTCGAGGCGACCGGCTTGCTCTAAGGCCTTGCGGACTTCGAAGTAGTTTTCCGGCTTGAAGAATTGCAGCAGGGCGCGCTGCAGTTTGCGGTCGCGGAGGTGTTCGGCGATGTAGACCGGCTTTTTCGTGAAGGGGTCGATGCCTGTGTGATACATGCAGGCGGCGATGTCGAACGGGCTGGGGATGAAGTCCTGTACCTGGTCGGGCTGGTAGCCGCCGCGCTTAAGGAAGACCGCCAGCTCGATCATTGAGTCGAGCGAGCTGCCGGGGTGGCTGGCGATGAAGTACGGCACCAGATACTGCTTCTTGCCGGCCTGCTTGCTCGCCTTGCGAAAGGCCTGGTCGAAGCCCACGAAGTCGTCGATGCCGGGCTTCTTCATCAGGTCGAGCACCTGCGGGTCGACGTGCTCGGGCGCCACCTTGAGATGCCCCCCAACGTGATGCTCGACGAGCTCCTGCATGTACTCGGGGTCGCGGCGGGCCAGGTCCATGCGAATGCCCGAGGCCACCAGCACCTTCTTCACGCCGGGCGTTTCGCGGGCATCGCGCATGAGCTGCACGAGCGGGCCGTGGTCGGTGCCCAGCAGCTTGCAGATCGTCGGATGTACACAGCTCAGCCGCCGGCACTTGGCCTCGACTTCGGGGCGCGTGCAGCGCATCTGATACATGTTGGCCGTCGGGCCGCCGATGTCGCTCACCACGCCTTTGAAATCCGGCTCGGCCGACATCTGGCGAATTTCAGCGAGCACCGAATCTTGGCTGCGGCTCTGAATGATGCGGCCTTCGTGCGCCGTGATCGAGCAGAAGGTGCAGCCGCCAAAGCAGCCGCGCATGATCTGCACCGAGTCCTTCACTACTTCGTAGGCCGGAATCCGCTCGTTGCCGTAGGCGGGGTGCGGCCTGCGGGTGAACGGCAACCCATACACGCGGTCCATCTCGCCTTGGGCGAGCGGCAACGCCGGCGGGTTGACCACGATCTTCTCGCCGCCGGCCTCGGCCGGGCCCATCCACTGCACCAGCCGGCGGGCGTTGTGCGGGTTGGTTTCGACGTGGGCGATGCGGGTCATCTCGGCGAAGGCCCGCTTGTCGGTCGAGACTTCGGCGAAGCTGGGGAGCGTGTGCGTGTGCTCGTCGGACGGCGGGGCTTCGCTGGCGCCGAGGCGATAGCACACGCCGCGCAGATCGCGCAGCTCACGCACCGTTTGACCGGCGGCCAAACGCCGCCCGATCTCCAGGATTGCCCGCTCGCCCATGCCGAACACGAGCAGGTCGGCCTTGCAGTCGAGCACGATGCCGCGGCGGACCTTGTCGCTCCAGTAATCGTAGTGAGCGATCCGCCGCAGGCTGGCCTCGACGCCGCCGGCGACCACCGGCACGCCCTTATAGGCTTCGCGGGCGCGCTGGCAGTAGGCGAGCGTGGCGCGGTCGGGGCGGCGGCCGATGCGGCCGCCGGGGCTATAGGCGTCGTCGTTGCGAACCTTCTTGTTGGCCGTGTAGTGGTTGATCATCGAGTCCATGTTCCCGGCAGAGATGCCGTAGAACAGCCGCGGGCGGCCAAACTCGCGCCAGGGCTCGGCCGAACGCCAATCCGGCTGGCTGAGAATCGCCACGCGATGGCCTTCGCTTTCGAGCAGCCGGCCGAGCAGCGCCATCGCGAAACTCGGATGGTCGACGTAGGCGTCGCCGGTCACGAACACGATGTCGACCTCGTCCCAGCCGCGGGCCTCCATTTCGGCGCGGCTCATGGGGAGCGGCGTGGTGGGGGCGGGGCGCGGCGCTGCCTGACCGAGAATCGGCAGGGCGAGCGAGGGGGTGATCGAGCAGGGCGCGGCAGTGGACATGAAGGAACCGAAAGGGAACGACTGGACTTCCCTTCAGTGTACCCGGCCGGCGGTGTGCGGATGAGCCCTCTCGGGGGACGATTGGGGCGGGGAGACGTGCTTTCTCCGGGGTAGTCAGACCAAAATCGATCCTTTCCGCTAGTAAACGACTATGATCGCAGAAGTTTCGAGGCTCCCCGCACTTTAAGAGTAGTCACCTATGCGATCCCCACGGATGTTTGGCCGTTCGCAACGCCCCGAACGGATAACCTCGCGGCTTGGCATCGAGTCGCTCGAGACACGGCGGCTGCTGGCAGCCGACTTGGTTGCGCTCAGCCCGGTGGACGGCGCCACGACCGTTTCGCCCGATGGCAACCTGACGCTCACGTTTTCCGACGATGTGCGTCCCGGGCCAGGCGTGGGGCGCATCCTGATTAAGAACGCTGCCGACGACAGCGTCGTCGAGTCGCTCAGCCTCAGCGATCCGGCGCGCGTGACCTTCTCGGGGCATGCGGTCACCCTTGACCCTCTGAATTCGCTGCCGAGCAATGCTCAGCTCTACGTGACGATCGACGCGGGGGCGATTCGCGACGTGTCGACGAAGGCCGCCGAGCAGGTGATCTTTCGCGAGGACTTCGAGACGGCGCACCTGATCGATAGCGAACTCGACCAGCCGCAGTTCGAAAACTATGCGCTGTTCATGAACGGCGTGCTCGACGTGCAGACCGCCGGCAACTACCGCTTTGGCATGGCGACCACTTCAGGCGGTTATATCGCGATCGATCTCAACGGTGATGGCCAAGCGAACGTCAACGATCCGGCCGATCGCGTGGTCTTCGCCAACACCATCTTCGGCGGCATCCCCCAATACACTGAACAGGCCATTTCGCTCACGAAGGGCCAATACAAGTTCGAAACCCTGTACTTCGACGACGGAGGTTGGACATCCGGGGAGTTTTTCTATGCCGTCGACACCGGTCCGTTGATCCCAGAGCTGTCCGAGTTTGCGATCGTTGGAAATGGGTCTCGAGGAATTGCGGTGACCACCGACCTGATCACCGCAACGACCTACGCAGCAGCCCCAGGCACCACCGTCGACGGGATTCAGGCCGCGCTCAACTTGCGGGCCGGGATTGGGGTCGAGGCCGGCTATCCGATTCAAGGCAAGTTCAGCGTTGCAGACGCCCGGGACTCGAGCGCGTTGGGATACTTTTCGAGCGACAACCAACATCCGCCTCGATTGCCGCCGGTCGATCCCAGCCCGCACAATTATATCCCGAACATGCCGGCTGGTTGGACCAAGCAAACCAACCTGCCGCAGTCGCAGCCGGTCTACAACGGCTGGACCCAACTCGACAAGAGCTTTTGGATCGCCCAGCAAGGCGACCAGGGCCGTTTGTCGTTCGAGCTCGGCCAGGGCACGATCGCGGTGATGGACCCGGATGCCTTCGACGACTTTTCGCCAATTCCCGATCACAGCTTGGAGGGGTACACGACGCTGCCGGCAATCGACCTGACCGACATCGCGGCGAACAGCGTAAAGCTCAAATTCGATTCCAGCTTCCGCCCGGAACAAGCCAGGTACGACGAAGACCATCCCGATTGGATCGGGCAAACCGCGTTGCTCGATGTGTCGTTCGACGGCGGAGCGAGCTGGGAGAACTTGCTGCTGCAGAACACCGTAACCGCCGGCGGCGTGGGGAGCCTCGATCATGCCAACGAGCACCTGACGTTGAGCATTCCGAATCCTGCGGGCCGCTCGCTGCTCGTGCGGTTTGGACTCGTCAACGCCACGAATGACTGGTGGTGGGCGATCGACAACATGGAGATCACCGGCAACGCGCTAGGCGATCTCTACGAAGGCATCGCCGATCGCACGACCTGGAACTTCACCACGCTGCCGGAACCCCTCGCGGCCGACTTTAACGGCGACGGCCAAGTCGACCTCAACGACTTCGGCATCCTCAAGCAGAACTTCGCCACCGGCGACACGAAAGCCGAGGGAGACGCTAACGGAGACGCCAAGGTCGATCTGACCGACTTTGGGATTCTCAAGGTTTTGATCAGTTTGACGCCTGCTCCGGCGGCGGCCGCTGGCGATGTGTTCGCGCCTCCAGACTTGTCTGCTCTTAGCCCTCCAGGCGGCATGGTCAACGTATCGCCCAACGTTGAGTTGGCGCTGTTATACACCGCCGACGTTCGGCCGGGGCCTGGGGCGGGCCGAATCTTGATTCGGAACGCGGCGACAGGTCAGTTGATCGAGGCACTCGATGTTCACGATTCGGAACGAGTGAAGTTTTCCGGGCCGCGGGTGCTGCTCGTCCCGACCGCGCCTCTGCCGGCCAACGCCAACATCTACATCACGGTCGATGCAGGCGCCATTCGCGATCTGTCGACCGAATACACCGAGGGGGTGATTTTTCGCGAGAACTTTGAAACGTCTCATCCCATCGACAGCAAGCTCGATACCCGCCTTCAGGACGGCTACGCGGTCACGATGGAGGGCATTCTCAACGTCTCGGTCGGCGGGACGTTCACCTTCGGCGGCCGCGGCGCGATTGGCCAGTACCTAGCGATCGATCGAAACGGCGACGGCCAAGCCAACATCGACGATCCGGCCGACTTGGTCTTTCGAAATCCAGAGAGCCGCAACGAAGACGAGCTCGAGTCGATCGTGCTCGAGGCCGGCAACTATCGGTTCGAATACGCGTTTGCTGGTTCAAGCGGACAGTCTGGCGGGGAATTGTTTTACGCTCCAGGCCAACTGACCACGTTCGATTCCGCCAAGTTTGCGGTTGTTGGCGATCCGAGCCAGGGGATCGGTCTCGCCGAGTCCAAGCTGGCTGCCACCACCTATAGAACGGCCGAATCGTCGGGCTCGCTTACTTTGGATGAGCTGGCGCGACTGCGTTCGGGCGAGCTTGAATCAGCAGTCGGGTTCCCCATCCAAGCATCGCTTCCCTTCGCCGATGTATGGAATTACGGACCGAGCGGGCACTACACTTACGATGCGCGGCCGGCGGGCGCACCCACCGACAGCAATCCGTTCGACTACGATCCGAACTTGCCCGTCGGGTGGAGCAAACAAACGAACCTCCCGCAACCGCGCGCCGAATTCGATGGCTGGGTACAGCTTTCGAAAGAGTTCTGGCTCGCGGAACAAGGCGGGCAGGACCGGGACAGATTCAGTCGCGGTCAGGGCGTCGTCGCAGTCATCGATCCGGACGCATTCGACGACTATTCGACGATCAACGACGGCGTCGAGCCCGAGCACAATCTCGAAGGTTACCTGACGCTGCCGCCGATCAACTTGTCGGATGTCGCCGCAGACTCGGTGAAGCTCAGCTTCGATTCGAGCTTCCGGCCCGAAAGCGCCGGCAACACAGACCTTGACCATCCGACATGGATTGGCCAAACCGGACTTCTGGACGTGTCGTTCGACAATGGGGCTACGTGGCAGAACGTGCTGCTCAAGAACAGCCTGACGGATGGGCCCGATGGCACCTTGGATCATGTCGACGAACGCTTGGAAGTCGCCCTGCCCAATCCTGGCAGCGGCGCCATGCTGATCCGCTTTGGCTTAGTCAACGCGCAGAACAATTGGTGGTGGGCGATCGACAACATCGTGGTCACGGCTCGCGTGCTCGGCACGGTTTCGATCGGCATTGCCGACCGCACGACCTGGCCCTTGACGACAGGGCCGGAAACCTTGACGGTCGACTTCAATGGCGACGGCCTGCTCAATCTCGCCGATTTTGGCGTGCTCAAACAGGGATTCGGCATCGGCAATTCGTTTGCTCAGGGAGACGCCAACAGCGACGCCAAGGTCAACCTGACCGACTTCGGACTGCTCAAGACGCTGCTCAACGCTTCTCCGCCAGCGGCCGCAGCAGTCCCAAGTGAGGCGCAGTCGGCCGCGGCGATGCATTTGGCGTTTGCCGAGGTGGTAGAGGCCGCGGACGAAGGCGACGAGACCGGCGGCCTAGACTTCGCCTAATACGGCCAGCAGCTTTTCGAGATCGCGCTCGTCGTTGTAAGCATGCGCGCTGATTCGCAGCCGACCGCCGCGGCAGCTTAGCGCCACATGTTGCTGCCGGCACTTCGCGCGCACTTGCTGCGGGTCGCGCCCTGGCAGTTCGAACGACACGATCCCGGACGCATGCTCCGGTTCGCGCCGGCTGAGCACGGCTGCTCCCAATTGCGTGAGCTGCTGGCACACCTCGTCGGTGGTTTCCAGAATCCGCCGAGCCAGGTTGTGAACGCCGAAGCCGAGCAGCAGCTCAATACTGGCCGCAAGTCCCAAAAAGCCGACCATGTTTTGCGAGCCTCCTTCGAATCGCGCGGCGGAGTCGCGCCAGCGGAGTTCGATGCGGCTAAAGTCGGACTGCTGCACGCTATGCCAACCAACGGTCAGCGGCCGCAAACGCTCGAGATGTTCGCGCCGTGTGAAGAACAGTCCGGCGCCCTCAGGCCCGAGCAGCCACTTGTGGCCGTCGGCCGCGAGAAAATCGACGCCCGTCTCCGCCACGTCGAGCGGGAATACCCCCAGGCCTTGGATGGCATCGAGAAACAGGAGCGCGCCATGGCGGTGCGCCAGCTCGGCGAGCGCCTTGGGGTCGCTGCGCCAACCGCTGGCGTAGCCCACCCAGCTCGCGGCCACGATGCGCGTGCGGCTGTCGCAGGCAGCATCGAGCTTGTCGAGATCCAGCCGATCGGCGGGCATCTCCACGCGCCGGCATTCGACGCCGCGCGACGCCAGGTTCATCCAGGGGTATTGGTTCGAAGGAAACTCATCCGCCGGCACGACGACATTGTCGCCCGGCTGCCAAGGGAATCCTTCGGCCACGATGCTGATGCCGGCCGAGGTGTTCGGCACGAGCGCGATCTCGGCCGGGTCGGCCGCGATCAGGCGAGCACCCAGCTCGCGGCACTTCTCGACGCCGGTGGCCCAGGCGGGCCAATCGTGGTTGCCTTGCTCGAGCGCGCTCTTGAGCCACGTTTCGATGGCGCTCGCGGCCGGGGCGGTCAGCGGCGCAACGGCCGCATGATCGTAGAACGCCCAATCACGGACGACGGGCATCTGCCGGCGGAAGTGGTTCCAAGGATCGGCGGCGTACATGGCAACTCGCAAGCGAAAGTGGGAAGCCGGCATTCTAGCGAGCGAGGCGATTTCCTGCTTCGGCCCTCTCACGCGACCTGCCCGCAGAGTACCATGGCGGCAACACCCTCCCGTCTGTGGTCATCGATCGGAGCCCACCTAATGACCGACTTCGCCCGCAACCATTCCCGCCGCGACGTTTTGAAGGCGGCCGCCGCGGGGGCCGTGGCCACGCTCGGCATCGGGCCGACCGTGGCTCTCGGGGCCGCGCCCGAAAAAGCTTCCCGGCAACGATCGTTGCGCCTCGCGCATCTGACCGATGTGCATGTGCAGCCCGAGCTGGCGGCCGGCAAGGGGTGGGCAGCCGCGCTGCACGCGGTGCAAAACCTCAAGGATCGGCCGCAGCTCATTCTCGGCGGCGGCGACGCCGTGATGGACAGCTTTGGCGCCGACGATGCCCGCACGCGGCTGCAGTGGGACTTGTGGAAGAGCGTGCTCGCGGCCGAGTGCTCGATCCCGTCGAAGCACTGCCTTGGCAATCACGACGTGTGGGGCTGGGACAAGGCCGCCAGCAAGTGCTCAGGCGAGGAGCCGCTCTACGGGAAGCGCCGCGCACTCGAAATCCTCGGGCTCGAACGCCCCTACTACAGCTTCGATCAGGCCGGCTGGCACTTCGTGGCCCTCGACAGCACGCAGAGCGACGGCAAGGGAGGCTACGTGGCCAACCTCGATGAACCGCAATACGACTGGCTCGTCCGCGATCTGGCCGCCACTCCGAAAACGACGCCGATCCTGCTGTTCTCCCACATCCCGCTGCTCACCGTCACGTCGTTCGCGGACATGAAGCTCAACGACCAAGGCGACTGGGTGGTGCCGGGCTCCTGGATGCACCAAGACTTCGTGCGACTCTCGAAGCTGTTCCAGCAGCACCCGAACGTGAAGCTCTGCCTGAGCGGCCACATGCACCTGGTCGACCGCGTCGACTTCCAAGGCGTGAGCTACCTGTGCGGCGGCGCGGTGTGCGGCAACTGGTGGGAAGGCGACTACAAGGGCTGCCCAACCGGCTTCGCCGTGGTCGACCTGTTCGACGACGGCGGCTTCGCCACGGAGTATGTGAATACGGAGTGGAAGCCGGTGAAGGCGTAGAATGGGAGAGGTAGAGCTCTGTCACAGCTTAATACTACGTTTGCCACACGGACCCGTTTCGTGAGCAAGGGACGCTCACGGGCTTGGGACCGGGTGCAGCCCCGTTAGGGGCGACTCGAGAATAGCCCCGGGCAAGGCCGGCGCGAGCCGGACGCCGCCCGGGGTTACTCCCCAAACGAAAACAGAGAGCCCCAGCGGGGCGACAGAAATTGAACGGCCGAGCTGCGGGACCGGGTAGGCATTGTGTCGCCCCGTCCGGGGCTTTGTATTCGTATCGCGGATCTACCCCGGGCTGCAGTCAGCTCGCGCTGCCCTTGCCCGGGGCTATTCTCGAGTCGCCCCTGCCGGGGCTGCACGCAGACGGCATCCTCCGAGCACAAATGGCCCGAGCTGCGCATGACGCCAACCAAACCTGAAGCTGCATTCGTGTTGAAGCCGAACCGAGCTTCTAACATGGCAATACACTAGTCGCTCAAGCTTGGCGTCGCTCGCCGGGCGCCGGGGTCGAGCAAAGCGAGCCCCCAGCGAACCACCGCTGCGCCCAAGTATCTTCCCAATCTTGACCGCGGCGATGGCGGAAGGTACTTTGCAGTACAAAGGACCTAGTCGCGGGGCATGGGGTTAAACGTGTCGTCGGCCGCTGCAAAACGCCGTGCTCGCGCGCTACGCCGCTGGACGATGCTCGGCGGGTTGGGCGCTTTGCTAGCGTTGGCCGGTATGTATGCCATGTTGGCCATCCCCGGTTACCTGGACTACACGACCGGACAGGGTTCGGGCGCTGAAATCTCCATCATGAAGCCGTGGGTCAGCGAAGCCTTGTTCTGGGCTGCTGTCAGTGCGCTGGTCGCGTGCTTAACGCTTTGCGGCGTTGCCTGCTACTTGGGAGCGCGAACCGCGGATATCCAGACGCGGCGCATGAACAGCTTGTCGCGCGGGTGTGGGGTGTCGTTCGGCAGTCCGGTTGTTTTTTGGGGCGCCACCACCGCGCTCCCCGGCCTGTGCGTGCTGGCCTTCATCTTGGCCTGCGGCGTGAATGGGTTTGGCAAAGTGTTCTCACCTGACTGGCGAATCGTCGATCGAGCCACGGCGTCCGATGGCAAGGAATACGCACTGATTAGCTTCAGGTTTTGGCTCGCTCACTCACGAATCCTTGCCCGGCCCGAAGCCGATACGGTTTACCGCTCGGTCTACCGCGTGCTCGGAGAGAATGACAGCGAGCAGCCTAGTTGGGCCAGCCTCGTTCGTCCTGCGGACACAGCTTCCAATCCGAGGAAACGGATTTATTTCGCCCCAGACGGCCTGGTTTTGGCGACCGCTGGCGACAACGAATGCGTGTTGGCCTTCAATCCTCACAGCGGAGCCTGTTGGACGGACGGTTTTATCGAAGGCTTGTCTCCATTCGTACTTCTCGACGAGAATACAGAGCCCTACGCTGACGACGTGGCCGCGATCGAAACGCAGGTGCGGACGGCGGGACTCGATGACGCCGGATTTCCGCATCGTGACGTGCTTGTGGCGGGACGCACGAGTTCGAATTCGGCCGTGCGCGAGTTGTCGGCGGAGTGGCTGCGTGTAGCGACGGAACGAGCCCAGTCGTCGCAGCCGCGCCAGCGTCGCTTCTATCCTTAACCAGTAACCGCCCGCGAGCCACTCCATGGAACTTCGCGACGCTCTTTCGCAGATCACCGAGATCCGCCGTCAGATGGCGCGGACCGAGACGTTTCGCGGTTATCGCGCGGCGCCGGTGGCCTTGTCGGGCTTGCTGGCCATGAGCGCGGCCGCGGTGCAGGCGCGCTGGTGGCCTGAGCCGGCCGAGCATGTGGCCGCGTATGCCGTGTTTTGGGTGTCGATCGCCGCGATCAGCATGGCGGCCGCCGGGGCGGAAATGGCCTGGCGAGCCCGCCGGGCCTCCTCGGACCTGACGCGCGAGATCACGCTGCTGGCGGTCGAGCAGTTTCTGCCCTGCGTGCTGGCAGGGGGCCTAAGCACCGTCGTGATCGTGCAATCGGCGCGTGAAATCGGCTGGATTTTGCCTGGGCTGTGGGGCCTGTTCTTCAGTTTGGGCGTGTTCGCCTCGTGCCGGCTGCTGCCCCGGCCCACGATCTGGATCGCCGGCTATTATTTGGTGGCCGGCGTGCTGTGTCTGTCGCTGGCCCGCGGGCCGGCCGCCCTCTCGCCCTGGGCGATGGCGCTGATGTTTGGCCCCGGCCAGTTGTTCGCGGCCGCCGTGTTGTATTGGACTCTGGAGCGGAACGATGAGTCGGCCTAACCCCGAAGATCAACCTGTCGGCCGCTACGCCTACGACGGCCTCGATCGCGTGCTGCACGAGAAGGCCCGCCTGGGCATCCTCACGTCGCTGGCCACGCACACCGAAGGCGTGGTGTTTGGCGACCTGAAGTCGCTCTGCTCGTTGACCGACGGCAACCTCAGCCGGCACTTGCAGATCCTGCAAGAGGCGGGCCTGGTCGAGGTGCTCAAAGGCACCAACGGCAATCGCCCGCAAACGCTTTGCCAGCTCACCAAGCTGGGGCGGCAGAAATTTCTCGAGTACATCCACGTGCTCGAGGCCGTGGTAGCCGACGCCGCGGTGGTGAGCCGCACCAAAACCGCGCCCGCGCGCCGGCCCAGCAGCGGCTGGTCGCCGGCGTAAGCACGATTGGAAAGCCGGAGGTAACCGGTTCTCGACCGCCTCTTCCGCCACGACGCACCCTCTCCCCCCGGCGACTCGCCGGGGGCTAATGATATCGTTTCAAACGTCATTAGCCCCCCGTCAATGACGGGGGGGGATGTCACCGCGACTTTGCCGAGCGCGGTCAAAGAGGGTATTAGGCGTTCTTAGTCGATCGTGCCCACCGGAATCAACGGGTAAAACTCCAGTGGCTGCGACGCCACGGGACGATTCTCCTTCGCGAGCGCGATGTCGTCGAAGTCGACCCGGCCATCTTGATCGAGATCGGCCGACAGGTTCTGCCCCGACTGGCCGAACTGCGCCATCAGGTTGTCGATCGCCGTTTCGAACTGCTGCTCGGCCGAAATCATTGGCAGCGCAACGCCTGACTCGGAAGACAACTCCTCGAACGACATCTCGCCCACGTGCCGCGTGGCGTCGGGGAAGATCCACGTTGGATACGCCGTGATGCCGGCCTCGATCGCCGCGGCCGTTTGTGTGCGGTCGGGATTGGAGCACTCGACGTAGGGCAGATCAGTCTTGGCGTCGCCGAAGAGCGCTTTCTGGTTGTTGCAGTGCGAGCACCAGTACGCGCCATACATCTTCGTGCCGGAAGCCGAGAGCGCCTGGGCAAACGCCCGCACGTCGATCACTGGCTCGAACAGCGCCGCCATCGGCCCAGCGAGCGGCGAAGCTAAGGTGGCCGGCAACACCGAGGCAGGCGAGAGCCGCACCTCGAGCGGTTCGACGCCGCCGACGTTCGGGCTGCGGTAGTACGGCGATCGCCGCCGCATGCCCCGCGACGCACGGTCCAACGACAGGTTTGCATCAGAGCTCACAGCGCAACTCCCCAGCCGGTTCACGGTGATCTCCTCCTACGATAACTGCGCGAAAAACGCGTCGCAAAGCTCTTCCTGAACCTTCTGCCGCCGGACCGCTTCACCGGCGTTTTGGGCCAAATGCAGCGCCGCGGCATCCCACCGCTCGGTCCGCAGCGACTCGAGCGCTCCGTCGAGCGCGGCCGCCCGCGTCAGCCGCTGCTTGAACAGGCCGAAGTCGCTAAGGTCGATCTTACCGTCGCCGTCCACGTCGTCCAGCAACTTGTGCCCGGCTGGCGGCTGGCTGATCGGCAGGGCGGCCGCGTCGATGATCTCGACGGTTTCGACGCCGAAGTGACTGATCGACGCGCCGCCGGGGGCGATCGTCACCTGCCCGGGCAGCTCGGTGGCCACGCCGTCTTGCGGGTCGATCGTCAGCGTGTCGTCGTCGGAACCGCCAAAGACGCTGAAGGTCGCTCCCAGGGCCGGCGTGATCTGGAACTGGTCGTCCCCTTCGTCGCCAAACATCAGGCCCGTGAGCGAGCCTGTGGCCGCGACGATGAAGGTGTCGGCGTTCGTGCCGCCCCACAGGTTGCCGACGCTCGTGAAGCCGCCGGCGATGCCGGTCGCCTGGCCGCTATCGGCGCCGTCGACCGTAAACGTCGTCGGCAGGTCGTCGGCCACGATGCGGTTGCTGCCGGTCCCACCGTCGACGCTGCCGGCCAGTGCGCCGCCGTCGAGCCAGAACACATCGAAGCTCGTTCCGCCCACCAGATTCTCGATGCCGGCGAAGGCGCCATAGCCGGTGGCCAACCCGCCGCCAGGCGTTTGCACCTGGAAGATGTTGAACAGGTTGTCGCCTGCGAGTGTGTCGACGCCGGCCGCGCCGTCGGCCGTGCCGGAAAGCGTTCCGCCGGTAAGCAGGAAACTATCGGCCAGGCCGCCGCCGGTCAGGTTCTCGATCGCGTCGAAGGGCACAACGCTCGTGCCGGCCATGGTGCCTGCGTCGGGGCCGGTGAGCGTGAACGTGGTCGCTACCGCGGCGTCGGCGATCAGCGTGTCTTCGCCATCGCCGCCGCTGAGCGAACCGGCCAGCGTGCCGCCGGTGGTGAAGGTGAACGAGTCGTCTCCGAGGCCGCCGGTGAGTTGTTCGACGCCCACGAACGTGGTGACGCCGGAAATCGAGCCGGCGTCGGCCGCGTTGATCGTGAACTCAAGCGCTTCGTTGCCGCCCACGATGCGATCCGTGTCGAGTCCGCCGTCGATCTTGCCGGCAAACGGCTCGAAGAAGAACAAGAACTCATCGGCCTTGCTGTTGCCGACGAGGCTCTCCACCTCGACGAAACCGCCCAAGCGCACCGGGCCAGCGTTCTCGAGCAAGAAGCCGCTCGTGGGGCCGAAGGTGATGAACAGGTTCGGTACGTCCGGCGCCTGCACGACATCGAGCCCGCCTTCGCCACGGAAGACGCCTGAGAGCGCGCCCGGGCCGCTGAGCATGAGCGTATCGGCGAGGGAGTTGCCCGTCAGGTTTTCGACGTTCGTGAACCCGCCAGCGCCGAGAATGCCGGTGGCCGTGCCGGCGTCGGCGCCCGTCACGTTAAACGCATTGGCCACGTTGTCGCCGACGATGGTGTCGCTGCCGGCGCCGCCATCGACCGCGCCCGAGAGCGTGCCGCCCGAGAAGACGAACTCGTCGTCGCGGCTGTTGCCGATGAGGTTCTCGATGCCGGCGAAGGAACCGAGCCGCGTGGCCGTGCCAGCGTCGGCGGCCGAGATGGTGAACGTTGTCGGCACGTCGGCCGCGACGAGCGTATCCGCGCCGAGCCCACCGGCGATCGCCCCCGACAGGCTGCCCAAGTCGAGTTCGAAGCGATCGGCCTGCCCGCCGCCGGTCAGATTCTCGACACCGGCGAACGTGAAGGTGTTCACGCCGTCTGTGTGGAGGCCTTCGTCGTCGCCGGTCAGCCGGAAGGTCGTCGGCACTAAGTCGTCGGCCGTCAACACGTCCGCCGTGCCGTCGCCGCCGGTGACTCCGCCCGTCAGTCGGCCGCCGGTCGAGAGGGCAAAAGTATCAATGCCAGCGCCGCCGACCAGGTTCTCGAGTTGATCGAAGGGGCCGATGCCAGAGGCAGTGCCCGCGTTCAACCCTGTGATGCTCCAGGTGCGGTTGGCGTCGTTGCCGAGCAGCGTGTCGTTGTCGCCGCCGCCGGAGATCGTGCCGGCCACCGTTCCGCCCTGGCGGAAGTCGAACGTGTCGTCGCCGAGGCCGGCGTCGATCGAGCCCGTGAGCGAGCCACCCGGCAAGAACACGAACGTGTCGTCGCCGATGCCGCCCACCAGACTCTCGATCCCCGTGAAGGCGACGCCGTTGAGCGTGCCGGTGTTGGGGCCGGAGATAATCCACAGGTTCTCGCCATCGCCGCTCGTGAGGGTGTCGAGCCCGCCGCCGCCCAGCAGCCGCTCGATATTCAGTCCGGCGTGCGACACTTCGTTGCCCAGGCTGTCGCTTACCTTGATCTGTGTGCCAACAACGAAATTGAGCGGAATGGTGACGGCCGAGAAATCGAGAAAGTCGTCGGTCCCTTCCGTGGGTCCTTCGATCACCTCATCGACGCCGAAGCCGTCGGCGAAGCGATAGGTGTCGTTGCCGGCTTGGCCGGCCAGTTCGTCGTCGCCAGCCAGGCCGATGATCAGATCGGCCGCATCGCCGCCGAAGATCTTATTGTCTTGGCTGCTGCCGCGGAGCGTGTCGGCGGCGACCGTGCCGACGATATTCTCGAACAAGCCCGGCGCGGGCGTTTCAACGGTCTGTTGCGGCAATCCCCAGATTGCGATGACCGGCGCCGTCGTGAGGATGGGCGGGGTCTCGAGATCGACCGTTACCGGATCGGGGATCTGGCTGAAGTCGAGCGTGTCGCTGCCGATCGTCTCCACGATCTGGTCGTTGTCGCCGGGGTTGCCTGGCACGAAGACATAGGTGTCGTCGCCGGCGGCGCCTTGCAACACGTCGGAGCCGGCACGGCCATCGAGCAGGTTGTTGCGGGCATTGCCGATCAAGAAGTCGTCGGCAGCACCGCCAATCGCCTGCTCGAGGAAGGCATGCTGATCGTTGAGCTTGGTCTGTACCTTGTGAATGGCGCTGCCAGGACGCGAGTGCTGCGCCACGATCGGCACCGCGAACGAGCCAGGCGTGCCTGAGAGATCGACCGTGACCGGCTCATCGGCGCTCAAGCCCGGCTGGTCCTTGAGCGGTACGGGGCTAAAGTCCAGGCGATCGTAGATGCCTTCGTCCCAGCGCTCGTTGGTGCCGCCCCCTTCAAGCTCCTCGATCGTATCGAGCTCATCGCCGGCAGCGGGCGCGGGGCCGAAGTGGTAAGTGTCGTTCCGCAATTGGCCGATCAGCAGGTCGTCGCCCCCCAGGCCGAACAGGTGGTCGTCGTCGCCGAGGCTGAGAATGCAGGGGTTCGTGATGACGTTGTCGCCGTAGATCGTGTCCGTGGCGTTGAAGCCGTAGAGCCAGTCCATGCCGTCGACGAGCGGCGTCTGCAGGAAGTTGCCGAAGTCGATGTCGTCGAGCGTTTGATTGAACTGACCGATCGTGATGACGTGTCGCCCGTTGGCCGGATAGCTATGGATGTAGCCTTCCTGCGAAACCTCGCGGACGGAGTATGTGCCGGGGGGCAAGTTGTCGATCGTGTAATTGCCGCTCGCATCGGTGACGGCGAACGGCTCGTTCGGATCGAGCTTGCCGTCGTCGTCGAGATCGACATAAATCGTGAAGCCAGGGAGCGTAGGCTCGGTCCCGACGAGCACTCCGTCGCAATCGATGTCGAGGAACTTGGTGCCTTGAATGCGGCCGTTGCGGAAGTTGCCGAAGTCGCGATCGTAGACCGCCTCGTCCCCCGCGAGCGTCACGAAGTAGTGATCGCGCGGACCTTGCAGGAGCACCGTAGCGCCCGATTCATCGCGGTCGGCCGTGGCGATGTCGAGTCGGCCGTCGCCGTTGAGATCCGCCACGATCATTGCGCCGGGGAAGCTGCCGACTTCTTCATCGAGTGGGCCGAGGAAAGTGCGATCGACGCGGCCGAAGAACAGGCTGACTTCACTGTCGCCTTCGCTGCCATCGTCGCTCACTACGAGATCGGCAATGCCATCACCGTTCAGGTCGCCCGCCGCCACGTCGAGCGGAGACGTGGTGAAGGGCAGGATTTCGGGAGTGGCGGTGAAGGCGAGCACCGTGGCCGAACTGAGGCCGTAGTACACCACGGCGTCGTCCACTGCGGCGATGGCCAGGTCGAGGTTGCCGTCGGCGTCGAAATCGGCCACGGCCAATCGCCGCGAGCCGCTGAGCACCGGCACATCGATAGTACTGACGAGTGAGCCGTCGCCGGTCGCCTGATTGAGGAAGATGCGGACGGAGTTGGTAGCCCCGAGCACAGCCAGATCGGCGAAGCCATCGTGGTTGAAGTCGGCGGCCACCAGGTCGAGCAAGTCCTCGCCGGCCAGCAGCGCGACGGGCGCCAGCAGTACGCCTGCGCCATTGTTGAGTAGCACGCGAGCCTGGCCGTCGAACGCCGCGGCGAAGGCCACGTCGGGGCGATTGTCGTTGTTGAAGTCGGCGATCGCGAGCGCCAGGGGGCCGCCGTCGGCGGCATAGGTTTGCGGCGCGGCGAAGAAGCCAGCCCCGTCGTTGGCAAAGGTCAACAGTTGGCTCGACGACAGCGAGACGACGAGGTCGAGATCGCCGTCGGCGTCGAGGTCGGCCAGCTTCACGTCCGTTGGCTCGCCTGGCAGGGCGAGCAACTGCGACGGCGCGAACTTGCCGGCGCCGTCGTTCGTGAGCAGCCAGATCGCCTGTGCGGCGCGGTCGGCCACCACCATGTCGATCGCAGCGTCGCCGTTGATGCGGCCGCTGTCGAGGGCGGTTGGGCCTTCGCCAAACTCGTACTGCGTGCCGTCGAACGTGGCGAACGGCGCAGTTTGCGTGAAGCCCGCCTGCTGCACCTCGCGCACGTGGTAGGAGCCCGGCTCGATGTTGATAAACGAGTAGTTCCCGTTCTCATCGGTCACGGTCGAAGGCTCGTTCGGATCAAGCCGACCGTTGTTGTTCAGGTCAAGGTAGATCGTCCAGCCGACGGCGCCGCGATCGTTGTCGTCGCGAATGCCGTTGCCGTTGAAGTCGAGATACTTCGTTCCATGAATTTGGCCGCGCTGCGGGCGATTGCCAAAGTCACGGCCGCGCTCGGTCTCGCCGGAGCCGAGATCGACGATATGCACGCCTGAGCCGGAGTCAGGTCCGCGCTCCACGCGCAGGTTGTCGAACCAGAACTCCTGGCCGCCCAGGCCAAAGGTTTCCACCGCCCCCACGACCAAGAGAATGCCCAAGTTGTCGGTGACTTGGTTCACGGTGACGACGGCGCCGCCGACCGTTTGGCCGTTCAACTCGGTGAAGTTTTGCACGGCTCGCGTTTCGCCATTGACGATCAGGTTCACCGAGCCGCCGCCGTCGAAGAAGAACAGCGCGACTCCGGTAACTCCGTCGCCCAAATCGAAGTTGGCCGTGGCGTTGTTCGTGGCGATCGATTGCTGCGGGGTGTTGCCGCCGGTGAATTGTACGCGGGCAAAGCCGTCGCCGGTGCCGCCGCCGGCCGGGAAGGCGAACGCGCCGATCGTGGCCGTTTCCACGAAGCCCGAGTCGGCCGCCGTGTCGAACGTGGCATTCACTCCGAAGGTGAGCTGCGGGTTCACATCCTCGAAACGGAACAGATCGGCCAGCGTTTGCGGGGCGGGGTAGGTTTGCACCCAGTTGGGCTGCAGGATCTCGCCGACGATGTAAACGCCTGGCGCCAGGTCGGGGAAGGCGTAGTTGCCATTCTGATCGGTGGTGGTCACCGGCTCGCCGGGGTCGTGCTCGCCGTTGCGATTGAGGTCGAGATAGATCTGCCAGCCCGGCAGCCCCGGCTCGAGGTCGTCGCGCTGGCCATCGCCATCGGTGTCGAGCCACTTCTGGCCCGTGATCCCGCCGTTGCGGGCATTGCCGAAATCGCGCCCGACGGCGCGGCCGCCCGACTCGAGGTCGACCACGTAGACACCTGGCGTGCGCGGCAGCGTTTGCAAGCAGACCGTGTCCACCCAGAGTTCTTGCCCGCCGATCGCGAAGCTGGAAACCGCGCCGACGAGTTCCAACAGTTGACGGGTTCCATCGACGAGCGTGACTCGCACGAGCGCGCCGCCGAGCAGTTGTCCATTGAGCTCGCTGAGTTGTTCGAGGGCCCGCGATTCGCCGTTGACCGACAGATTGACCGAGCCCCCCTGATCAGCAAAGTGCAACGAAACGCCGCCCACGGCCGCCGCGAACGAAAACTGCAGGTTGACGTTGTTGAGCTGAATCTCTTTGCCTGTGCCGCCGGCGATGCCTCCCGGATCGATTTGCGCGAAGTTGGACGACGTGCCGCCGCTGGGCAGATTGAACGGCCCGACCGACACCGTGTAAGGCGTATTGTTGTCGCCGGTCGTGGTGAACGACTGCCCCGCTTGGAAGAGCGCGCCGACCGTTTGATCCTCGAACTCCAGGTTTACGCAGTCGATGGGGTAGGTTTGCGTCCAGCCTGGCTGCACCACCTCGGCCACGGTGTATTCGCCCGGGGGCACGTTCGTGAAGAAGTATTGCCCACCTTCGCCTGTGGTGGTGCTCGGTTCTCCGGAGTCGAGCACGCCGTTGTTGTTCAAATCGAGGAAGATCGTCCAGCCGGCCAGGCCCACGTCTTGCGTGTCGCGGCGGCCGTCGGCGTTGACATCGAGCCACTTTTGGCCGGAGATCGTTCCGCCGGTGCGCTGGTTGCCGAAGTCAGCGTTGCGGATGGTGCTGTCGCTGCCGAGGAAGATGCGATAGGCATTGGTCTCGACGAACTCGAGCGAAGACAGATCGCGCCGCGCAAGCCCGTTGACCGCCACCAGGGGGCCGTTCGGCGTTTGATCGACCGTGAAGTGCCAATCTTGGCGAGCGCTGTACACTCCGTGCAACACGCCGGTGTCGGGATGGAAGTCGATGCCGGCCAACACGCCGGATTGTTCCGGCAGCGGAATCTCGAGCAGCGACAGCACCTGGCCCGTCCCCTTATCGACGCGCAGCAGACGCGAGGCATCGCTGCCGGGCGCGGTGTCGAAGAGGAACAGCGTGCCGTCGTTCGAGAACGCGATGCCTGACAAGTCCTGGGCG
>JAESFN010000494.1_pt1 | contig 35073 bp, 35 predicted proteins | sample 9269411 | NCBI WGS metagenome assembly JAESFN01 (sample SAMN14505399, study PRJNA617100) | algae metagenome | isolation source: Iphinoe sp. HA4291-MV1 and co-occurring heterotrophs from trail next to... | place: USA: Maunawili Falls, Hawaii | collected 2009-07-25
AGCAGGTCGAGCGCCTTTTCTTGGGCCTCGGTCAAATCGAGCAGTTCATGAAGGACCTGTCGCAATTGCGGCGCGGACACGTGACCCTCGCCTGCATGCCGCTGCTCTCGCTCACCGTCATGCCCGATATCGTGGCGGCATTTACGCGCGAGCGGCCCGAGGTCTCGATTTCCCTTCAAACCCGCAGCTCTTCGCGCATCGTCGAATGGGTATCGGCGCGCCAGGTGGATTTCGGCGTCGGGATCCACACCTCGCGGACCGTCGACGTGACGGTCGAGCCGGTCGTCGACCTCGAGCTGTTTTGTGCGCTGCCGCCCGGACACGAGCTCGAGCACCGCACGGAGCTCGGGCCTTCGGATCTGACGGATCGCGACATCATCACCCTGAGCAATCACGACCGGACGCAGATCGCGCTCGATGCCCTGCTCGATCAGCACAAGATCGCGCCCCGCCGGCGGATCGAGGTCTTCTGGACCTCGGTCGCCCTCGAGCTTGCCCTGCGCGGCGCAGGCATCGCCTTCGTCGATCGCATGACGGCCGAGCGGGTGCCGGACGGCCTCAGCCGCCTGCGCCGGTTTCGTCCGCGGCTGACGCTGGACCTGTGCCTGTTCTGGCCACTCCACTGGCAATCGTCCGCGCTCGCCCGACTGCTCGCCGACCAGATTCGCGCCGAGATTCAGCGTCGGGCGCAGCAGGAGGTTTAGCGCTGCTCGCCAGCCGCTCCTGCGCCCCTCAATGAGGGGCAAATTCCGTGAATTGCGCGAGCTGGCGCCGGCGGAATGGATCCACGCCGGCACCAATTCCCGCCGCGATTGCCAACGGGCGGGACCTTGCTCACTCAATTCCGGCAAGGCTGAAAGGTTTCAGAAGCGCTCCCGAGCGCGGCATTTTGCAACGAAATGCCACGCTCGCAGCAAGCGCTACTTACGCACGTCGGTCCAGCTCTCCGAGAACGCCAGCGCGCTGGTGCTGAAGGGCCGTCCCTCGCGCTCCTTGGGCCACGGTTTCCCGGCGGCGAGTTTGCCGTTGTGGGACAGGCGACCGCCGAGCGCCGGGATCAGGATCGTGCACACACCGTACTGCCGCCCCGGCTCGGAGTTGGGCTGCGTGTGGACCAGCATCGGCTCGCCGATGTCGTACCAGGTCAACGCGATGTCCTCGTTCTTGGCGGCGACACGCTCGGTCCAGAAGTAGCGCGGGTCGCCCGTCTTGCTGAACTCGGCGTCGACCACGGGAATCGACAGGTCCAACAGCTCCGCATTGAGCATGCCCTGCACGGTCGACTGCAGCCAGCGCGCCATCGCGATGTTGTCGGAGTAGATACGCCAGCGGTCGCTCGTCAGCTCGCTCTTGAGATAGAGCACATGCCCCGGTCCGGCCGGACAGAAGATGATGCGCCAAAAGCTGGCGTTGGTCGTCAGAGGCGCCGAGTCGCTGGCGCTGAGCCGCAGAAACGGATTCTCGCCCGTCAGGATAACGGTGTTGGGGTCAACGGAGGCCATGCGTTTCCTCGTTCTGGTTGGTGTCGCTCGGTCGGGCACGCCGCAAGCGGATCGTAAGGCGCAGCGCGTGGCTGCTGCAAACGATTTGGCGGGAATCCCGAAGTGCGTCCTCTCCCCGCCCCGCGCTATTGGGCCGTCATGCCGCCGTCGATGGTCAGGATCGTGCCGGTCGCGAAGCTACTCTCGTCGCTGGCGAGAAACAGCATGCCGGCAGCAATCTCGTCGGGTGTGCCGAGGCGGCCCATGAGCTGGCGCATCTCGAGGCCCTTGCGGATGGCGGCCGCATCAGGGCTCTTGCGCAGGATGTCGGTGAAATAGGGTGTATCGATCGTGCCGGGCGCGATGGCATTGCAGCGAATGCCTTCGCCGACATGATCGATCGCGACGGCCCGCGTCAGCGCCGCGACTGCGCCCTTCGACGCGCAGTAGGCGGCACGGTTCTTGATGCCGACGTTGGCCACTACCGAGGCGGTGTTGACGATCGACCCGCCGCCGTTGGCGGCCATCGCCGGAATGGCGTGCTTGGTGCACAGATAAACCCCGCGCACGTTGACCGCCATCAGGTCCTCCCATGCCTCCTCGTCCGTCTCGACGACGCTGCCGGCGATGCCGTAGCCCGCGTTGTTGAGCAGCACGTCCAGCCGGCCGAACGTTTTCACCGTCTCCGCGACCATGCGCTTGACGTCTGCGGCCCTGGTCACATCGACCTCGATCGCAAAGGCCGTGGCGCCCAGCGCGGCGCACTCCTTGGCGACGGCGACCGCCGCGTCCTTGCGCTTGTCGGCGACGGCGAGCCGCGCGCCTTCCTTCGCGAACATCAGGCAGGCGGCCCGGCCGATGCCAGAGCCGCCGCCCGTGATGATGCAGGCTTTGTCCTTGAGACGCATGGCCGTGTCTCCTCGCGCGCCGTTAGGCCTTGTTCTTGGTCCAGGCGAGGATGTGACGCGCGACGCTGACCAGCTCGCCGCGCTGGTTGACGACCTTGATCTCGCTTTGCGAGCGCCGCTTGACCGGGTCGATCTCGGTGATCGTGTAGGTCAGGTTCACGGTGTCGCCGATGTATACCGGACCGAGGAAGCGCACCTTGTCGTAGCCGAGCGACACGGGCGTCTCCGCGCCGCCGGTGCCGTTGCACTTGTCGATCATCAGGGTCGAGCAGGTCGACATGTAGCCGATCATCAAGGCGCCGTGGGCGATGCGATGCCCGTACTGCGACTTGGCCATGTACTGCTCGTTGATGTGGTTGACCGATAGGTCGCCCGTGATACCGGCGAACATGTAGACGTCGCTTTCGCCGACGGTCTTGGCGAACGACACCGTGTCACCGACTTTGACGTAGAAATCGCTCATGGGGGTCTCCTCTTCTGGGATGCGGTCGATTGCGTTTCTAGAGTCGCGGGCGTCTCAGCGAACGGCGGCGCCCGACGCTTCGTTGAAGATATGAAGGTTGTCCATGTGGACCGACACGTCGATCGTCGTGCCGGTCGCGAGCGACAGCTCGGGATCGACGCCCGCCACGCGGATGTCGCTGCCGCCGATGCGGATGACCAAAAGCTGCTCATCGCCGAGCTGTTCCGTCACCATCAGCGGACCCGAGAACCCGACCTGATCCGATCCCTCCGGGCGGCCGAGCCGCAGATGCTGCGGGCGAATACCGACGGTGACGTTGCCGTTTCCGGCCATGCCGTTGAACCGCGCCGGCGGCAGGCTGAGCGTCAAGCCGGGGCAACTGAGCTGGACCGGGTCGCCGCCGGACACGCTCATTTCGAAGAAGTTCATCGCCGGCGAGCCGATGAAGCTCGCCACGAACCGGTTGACCGGCCGCCGATAGACCTGGAGCGGCGTGCCGACCTGCTGCACCAGGCCGTCCTTCATCACCACGATACGGTCGCCCAGCGTCATCGCCTCGACCTGGTCGTGGGTGACGAAGATCGACGTCGTGGGCACGCGCTGGCGCAGCTCCTTGATCTCGAGACGCATCTGCGCCCGCAACTGGGCATCGAGGTTTGACAGCGGCTCGTCGAACAGGAACACCTTGGGATTGCGCACGATGCAGCGGCCGAGCGCGACGCGCTGCTGCTGGCCGCCGGACAACTGGCGCGGGCGGCGCTCGAGCAGAGGCTCGATCGAAAGCACCTTGGCCGCCCGCTTGATCGCGGCCGCGATCTCGGATTCCGGCGTGCGCCGGTTGCGCAGGCCGAACGCGAGATTGTCGTAGACGCTCATGTGCTGATAGAGCGCGTAGTTCTGGAACACCATCGCGATGTCGCGGTCTTTCGGCTGCAGCTCGTTGACCACCCGGTCGCCGATCGCGATGGTGCCGCCGGAAATGTCCTCCAGGCCGGCCACTATGCGCAGCGTCGTCGACTTGCCGCAGCCCGACGGGCCGACCAGCACCACGAACTCCTCGTCGGCGATGTCGAGCGTGAAGTCCTTAACGGCAAGCACGGAGCCGTACAGTTTGCGCACGTTCTTCAGAATGACTTCCGCCATGCCTAAACTTTCAGCCCCCGGATGACGTATTTCTGTCCGAAAATGGTGACGATCAGCGCCGGTCCCAGCGCCAGGATCGCGGTCGCGCTCATAAGGTGCCACTCCATGCCGAGCTCATGGACGAACTGCGCCATGACCACCGTCAGGATCGGCGTGTTCTGAGCGGTGAGGATGAGGGCGAACAGGAACTCGTTCCAGGTGTAGAGCCAGCACAGGATCCCGAGCGCGGTCAGCCCCGGCACCGCCGCCGGCAAGGCGACGCGCCAGAACGCCCCCCACCGCGAGCATCCGTCGATCATCGCGGCATGCTCCATCGACGGATCGATGCCGTCGAAGAAGCCCTTCATGATCCACGAGAAGAAGCAGATGTGCACGGCCACGTGCGGCAGCAGCAGACCCCAGTAGGTGTCGAAGATGCCGAGAGCGCGCGTGACGAAGTAGAGCGGCAGCACCCACGACACGTAGGGCACGCAGCGAAACACGTAGATCAGTCCGAACCAGGCACTCGGAATGGGGCCTTTGAAGCGCGACAGCATGTAGCCGGACGTCACCGTCACCCCGAGCGACAGCACCGTCGCCAGCGTCGAGATCGCGAAACTGTTGAACAGCGCCTTGAGGATGATTTCCTGACCCAGGACGTCGGTGAAGTTCTCCAGCGTGAAGTCGGTGCCGCGGTGCACATAGTAGACGGCATATCCCGGCCTCAGCGCCGTCAGCAGCAGCCACAGAACGGGAAAGGCGAACAGGAAGCACACCGCGATGACGCACAACCCGAAGAACACGCGCCTGCCGCCAGGGGCCAGCGCATCCAGGAAGCCGCGCGGGCGCGGCGCGGCGACAGCCTCGGCGACGCTCATCGCGACACCTCCACCCAGCGATTGAGGATCCGATAGAGCACCATCGCGAACAGCACGATGATGATGGCGCCGATGACGGCCGCGGCGGAGCCGCGTCCGAAGTTGAGGAACTGGAACGCTTCCATGTAGGCGTAGAGGCTGAACAGCTCCGTCGCCCGTGCCGGGCCGCCGCCGGTGATCGTCCACACGATATCGAACGTGCGGAAGGCATCGATGGCGCGGATCACGACGCACACCACGATGACCGGTCGCAGCATCGGCAGCGTGATGTAGCGGAACGTGCGCCAGGCTGACGCGGCGTCGATCTTGGCGGCCTCGAACGGCTCCGTAGGCAGGCTCTGCAGGCCGGCGAGCAGCAGCAGGGCGAACCACGGCGTCCACAGCCACACGTCGGTGAGCAGAATGGCGAGGAAGGCCGTCCACTTCCACGTCAGCCAAGCGACCGGCGGGATGCCGAACACATCGAGGATGACGTTCACGATGCCGAACTGGTCGTTGAACATCCAGCGCACCATGATCGCGGCGATGACCGGCGCCACCATCAGCGGCAGCAGGATGATGGTCTGCACCAGCCAGCGGCCGGCAAAGCGCCGGTTGAGCAGCAGGGCGATGCAAAGACCGAGCACGAGCGAGACCGTGACGCTCGTGAACATGAAGCCGAAAGTGTTCGGCAGCACCGTGCGCAGGAAGTCGCCGTCGCTGAGCACGTGCGCGTAGTTGGTGAGACCGATCCAGGTCTTTCTGGGGTCGTGCAGCGACCAGTCGCGGAAGCTCGCATTGGCGCCGGTCAGGATCGGCACGATCTGGAACAGCACGAGCGCGATGACGGATGGCGCGACGAGCGCCAGCATGAATCGCTTCTTCTCGTCGAGGCCAAGGAACGATCGCGATGCCATTGAGAGATCTCAAGCTCGGTGGAGGTCACGACCCGCAGGGGGTCGGCAAATCGGGACCGCGAAGCGATACGCGGTCCCGATTCGGTCGATGTCCGGCTCTAAGCGCGGGCTAGTTGCCCTTCGCCGCGCTGCGGATCTTTTCGACGGCGTCTTGCAGAGCCTTGGGGATGTCCTCGCGGGCTCCCGACACCGCGCCGATCATCGTGTCCGAATAGACCTTGTGAACGGCGGGCCACTCCGGAAAGTAGTAGGCCGAGTGCGCCACCGGTTTGTTGTCGAACACGGCCTTCATCAGCATGTCGAAGTTCTTGTCCTCCTGGCGGAGCTTCGGCCACAGCTTGATGTTCGGCGGCGGGCCGCCCGTGCGGTTCCACATATCGATCTGGCCCGCTTCATCGGCCATCATCGCATTGAGCATCGCCTTGGCGACCTTCTTGCGCTCGGCAGGAACGCCGATCGGGATCGCCCAGCCCCACACCTCGTTCCACGACGTCGGCTTGTCGCCGCGCGGCCCGACCGGGAAGGGAGCCATGCCGACATTGCCGGCGATCTTGGAGCGCTTCGGGTCGTTGAACTCGCCCCAGTGGACCGAGTCGATCAGCGTGAAGGCCGAATCGCCCGCCATGAAGATCGCGTTCGACTCGTTGCGGCTGTAGGCCGTCATGCCGGGCGGGCTGATCTTGTGCTTGTGGATCGCATCCCACCAGAACTCGACGATCTCACGATGGCAGGGCTCGGCGACCGCCGGCTCGAAATTGCCGGCCTTGAGCTTCTCGTAGTTGCGCTCGAACAGCGGCTTGAAGATGTCGCACTTGTTCGACCACATCGTCCACCAGAAGGTGAACCACGTGTTGTTCATGGCCATGGCGCCGGCATAGCCCCACTTGACCTTGCCTTCCTTCTGCAGTCGCTGGCCGACCCGAACCAGGTCTTCGAAGGTCTTGGGCAGCTCCTCCGGCTTGATCAGGTCCGTCCGGTAGAAGAACGTGCCGACCGTCGGCGCCATCGGCACCACGGTGGGCTTGTTGTTATCGTTGATGAATGCTTCCAGCACCCAGGGGTCGACGTTCTCGATGCCCTTGACGTCGTCGGTCGGCTCGACCCACTTCTTCCAGAGCTGGCCCCAATCGTCGTTGTGCCAGATGAGGTCGAACTGGTCGGCGCCCGAGGTCAGCGTCGCCGTGACTTTTTCCATGAAGACGCTGTAGGCCATCGGCACGCGCGTGAGCTTGACGTTGTTCGCCTTGGCCCACTTTTCCATCATGTCGAGCGAGGCTTCCTGAATCGGGTTCTTCATGTACCCGACCTTGATCTCGACTTGCTGAGCCGTCGCGGCGAAGGGCAGGCCGGCGGCGAGCGCGGCGGTTGCCAGCGCGAGCACCGTGCGGCGGCCAGCCCGTATCAATTCGTGCATTCGTCTCCTCCTAATTGAGATACTTCAACCGCGTCTCTTGTCTGGTCGGACGCCCGTGTAAGCGCTATCATCGTTGCATGCAAAAACGCATCAGGCAAGCCTCGCCGGCAAAACCACGAGCTCCTCGTCGTCGCTCGCCTCGCGACGCCGTGCAGAGCACGATGGCCGACGTGGCCGAGGAGGCCGGCGTTTCGACGGCGTCTGTCTCGCGGGTGCTGAATGCACCCGACACGGTGAGCCGGCAACTGCGATCCCGCGTCGAGGCCGCAGTCGAGAAGCTGGCCTATGTCCGCCACGGACCGGCCCGCGCCCTCGCGGCGCGCAAGTTCCACACCATCGGCGCCATCGTTCCCACCCTCGGCGTCGCCACGTTTGCCGCCGGCATCGAAGCGCTACAGGCGCAGCTCGAGAGCCAGGGCTACTCCCTCCTCATCGCCACCTCGCACAACGACCCCGACCTGGAGGCGCGCCAGATCCACACCCTGATGGAACGCGGCATCGACGGCCTCATGCTGGTCGGTCACTCCCGCGCCCCGGAGATCTACCGGCGCCTGAGGGAAGCGCACGTGCCTTACGTCTGCGCGTATACGGTCGATCACACACCGGGGATGTGCGTCGGCCACGACAACGCCGACGGCACCCGTCGCGTGGTCGACTATCTCGCGCAGCTCGGGCATCGCAACTTCGGCATTCTGACCACCCCGACGCAGAACAATGACCGCATTGCAGCGCGCCTCGACGGTGCGCGCCAACGCCTCAAGGAGTTGGCGCTGCCGGCTGCGGAGGTGGTGGAGACCACCTTTGCCATCGCCGAAGCCCGCGGCGGGCTCAAGACGATCATGCAGCGCCGACCCAAGACCACAGCTATTGTCTGCACGACCGATCTGCACGCGGTCGGCGCCATAGCCGAGGCGCGTGCGCTCAAGCTCCCGGTCCCGTCGCGCCTGTCGATCACCGGCTTCGACGATCTCGACATCGTTGCCGAGATCGAGCCGCCGCTGACCACGGTGCGGGTCCCGTCACGGATGATCGGCAGGCGTGTCGCCGAGATGCTGATCGCCAGCATCTCCAAGCGCCCCGTCACCGAGGTCGTCGAGCTGACGGCCATGCTGGTGGTTCGCGGTTCGACCGCGCCGGCGCCGAAGCTGTAGCTCCGTCGCGATCCGTCGGAAGGGGGCGCCGGGCCGCCGGGCTGCCCCGCGATGCGCGCAGGCTCATTCCTCGAGCAGCTTGACGACGCCCGCCTTCGCCAGTGCCTGAATGCCGGCCTTGTCGAACCCGATCTCGCCCAGAATCTCCGCCGTCTGCGCGCCGAGCCGCTGCGGCGGCAACCGCACCTCCGCCGCCTGCCCGTCGTAGAGAACCGGGTGGTTGACCAGCGTCACCGGCTTCTTGGTTGGCCCGCCGCCCGGCACCGTGACGATCGACTTCATGTGCTTGACCTGCGGGTCCTCGAGAATCTGGGCGTAGTCCTGCACCGGAGCATGCCAGATCTTCAGCGGCTCCATGAGGCGCACCCATTCGGCCGTCGTCTTCAGCTTCAGGCGGGCGGCGACGAGATCGCCTATCTCGTCCTGCTTTGTCCAGGTGTCCTTCTCGCCGTAGCTCGCCAGCTTCGGCTCGCCGATCGCCTCTCCGATGGTCGCCAGCGGCGAAATCGACAGCGCGAGGTGGCCGTCCTTGGTCTTGTAGACGCCGTAGGGCGCCGCGTAGTACCAGCCGCCGACGTTGCGATAGGCGTGGATGTCCTTCGGCTTCTTCTCCGCATTCATCCACGCGACCAGCGATTCGGACTGAATATCGAGCGCGGCCTGCATCAGGCTGGAGTCGACCCGGCAGCCTTGTCCGGTCCGCATGCGGCGCACGATCGCGGCCAGGATGCCCATGGCATAGAGCGCCGCACCATGGTGATCGATGATCGAGACGCCGGCCGGCCGCGGCCCGTTGTGCGCCTGCCCGGTGATCGCACACATGCCGAATAGAGCCTGCGCCAGCAAGTCCTGCCCGGGCTTGCCGAAGTAAGGCCCGTCGGGGCCGTAACCGGAGGCCGCCGCGAAAATGATGTCCGGCTTGCGGGCCTTGAGAACGTCGTAGCCGAAGCCCAGCTTCTCGATCACGCCGGGACGGAAATTCTCCGCTACCACATCGGCGGTATCGATCAGCCGCATCGCGATCTCCTTGCCCTTCTCGGACTTGAGATCGAGCGCCAGGCTGCGCTTGTTGCGGTTGGCGCACATGTGCAGCATGCCCTGGCCGTCATTCCAGATATCGGCGCTGCTCCAGTGGCGCTGCCAGGCCCCTTCCGTCGTCTCGAGCGAGATGACGTCGGCGCCGAGATCGGCCAGCGCCTGCACGCCCATCGGGCCGAGCAGGAAGTGATTGAAGCTGACAACCCGAATACCCTTCAAAAGGTCGAGCATGCGTTTCCCCGGAATCTGAGATGATGTGCGTGTTCTGGATTGGGTGGACTGGCGGAATGGGCAGCACGAGGCCCTGTCATTCCGCCGCCTCCGGTGACGTTCCGGCGTCGCCGGAAAATCCTTACTCTGCGGCCCGAGCGAGCGCTCCGTCCGGCCCGATGCCCGCTTGATCGAGCGCCACCTTGAGGCGCGCGATCTCGGCTTGCGGCAGCTTCACCAGCGGCGGACGGACCACCGCGCGATCGAGCCGCCCGAGCAGCACGAGGCATTCCTTCATGCGATTGTGCATGTCGAGGAACGGCGGCGCATAGAACGCTTGCTGCACCGGATACAGGCGATCGTTGATGGCCTGGGCGCGCCCGAGGTCCTTCGCCTTCACCGCCTTGAACAGCGCCACCTGCAGATCGGCGACCACGCTGCCGGCACCCGACAGCAGTCCGTTGGCGCCCATCGCGAGCGAGGCCATCAGCCAGGCGCTGTGCGTGGTGAGCACCGTGACCGGACGCGACAGCCCCTGCAGCGTGCGGATGTGCTTCTCGTGCAGTTGCGGATCGGCGCACCAGTCCTTGATCGCGCGGATGCTCGGGATCTTGTCGATGACCTGCATCAGCGTGTCGAACGGATAGCCGAGGCCAGTCGACGCCGGGTACTGGAACAGGATCAGCGGCAGGTCGGTGGCGTCCGCGATCGCCTTGAAGTGGGCCAGCGCCATCTCCGGGCGCAACTGGCCGCCCATCGACATGCTGTTGGGCGGAAACACCAGCAGCGCGGAGGCGCCCTCGGCCGCGGCCATGCGGGCGATGCGCGCCGCCTCGAGGCTGCCGTCGGCGTAGACGCCGTTGATCAGGGGAACCTTGTCGCCGACCTCGGCCATCGACACCGCGAGGATCCGCTTCTGCTCGTCGAACGTACAGGCGTGCACTTCCGAGGCATGGCCGTTGACGGTGATCGCAGAGATGCCGGCGGTGCGGGCAACGTGAGCCAGATGGCGCCGCGACTCGGCTTCGTCGATGGACATGTCGTCCTTGAAGGCCAGCAGCGTAGCCGGAATGACACCGGCCGGCTGATAGTCCTTGAACCGTCCCATTGGTGTTTTTCTCCCATCGCTTTTTTGAGCTGGCGGCAAACGCTAGCACCGCGCCACGCCCTCCGACAAGGAGATTGTGTAATCGCTTACTTTTCGTCACAAGAGTGTTCGACACGCGGGCAACGAGGGCTGGGCCGACGATGAATCGCACGCAGGACGACCAGTTCGTAGTAGCCGGCGGACATCGCTTGCGCGTTCGCTGGTTTGCCCGGCGGCGTGCGCCGGACCAGGACGTCATCGTCGTGCTGCACCAGGGCCTGGGCTCGGTCGGCCAATGGCGGAATTTCCCCGAGAGCCTGGCCGCGGCAACCGGGTGCGCCGTGGTCGGCTACGATCGCTGGGGGCATGGCGGCTCCGACCCGCTCGTCCTGCCCCGCCCCGCCGATTTCCTCGATCAGGAGGCGCAGCACGCGCTGCCCGAGCTCCTCGATGCCCTCGGCCTCGGCCGCGTCATCCTCTACGGACACAGCGACGGCGGATCGATCGCCCTGATGTTCGCGGCCTCCCGGCCGGAGCGAACCCTCGCGGTCATCAGCGAGGCCGCGCATGTGTTCTCGGAAGCGAACGCGGCAACGGGATTTGCGGCCGTGGTCGCGGCCTTCGAGACCGGCGACCTGCGTCAGCGCCTCGCGCGTCACCACGGCGCCAACGTCGACGCCATGTTTCGCGGCTGGGCCGACGTCTGGCGCAGCCCTGCCATGCGCGAATGGCGGATGACCGATCGCCTGTCGGCGATCCGCTGCCCGGTTCTTGTCACGCAGGGCGCCAACGACGACCACGGCACGCCGGCCCAGGTCGAGGCGATCGCCGAAGGCGTGAGCGGTCCGGTCGAGACCTGGATCATCCCCGGCTGCGCCCACTCGCCTCACCTGGAAGCGAGCGCAGCCGTCGTTGATCGCTGCGCAGATTTCCTCCGCAGCGTGCTGCCCGTCAGCGGTGCTTGAAGCGCGGCGGCTCTTTGGCGAAGAAGGCCCGCACGCCCTCCGCGCAGTCCTCCGATGCGAACACCTTGTCGCTGAGCGCCAGCGAGGCGCGCACGGCCGCCTCCTCGGACGTATCGAAGGCCATATCGACGGACTGCTTGCACATCTGCAGGGCGACGCTCGGCTGGGCCGCGAGCGTGCGCGCCAGCGCACGCGCCGTCTTCAGCGCTTCGCCTTTCGGCACCACGCGATTGATCAGTCCCCACGACAACGCGGTTTCGACCGGCAGCATCTCGCCGAAGAACATCATCTCCTTGGCCCGCGCTTCACCGATGCGGCGGGTGACGCGAATGGTGCCGCCGCTGCCTGGAAAGACGCCGAGCTTGATCTCGGGAAGGGCGACCTGGTTGCCGGCCTCCGCGACGATGATGTCGCAGCACACCGCAAGCTCGAGGCCGCCGCCCAGCGCCAGCCCGTTGAGGGCCGCGATGGTCGGCTTCGGAAAATCGTCGACCCGGCTGTAGGCCTCGTTTTCCAGCGCCAGCTTGGTCGGCACGACCGCGCCGGCGGCCATCATCTTCGGGAATTCCTTGATGTCGGAGCCCGCGCAGAACGCCTTGGAGCCCGACCCTGTCAGAACCAGAACCCGGACGGCCGGATCCGCCGCCAGCTTGCCCACCAGCGCGTTGAGCTTATGGCTCAGGTCGAGCGTGACCAGATTGAGCGGCGGATTGTTGAGCGTGACGGTCGCTATGCCGTCCTCGATCGTGCACAGCACCGGTTCTGCAGCCATGGATGAGCGTCCTCCTGGGTTATCGATCTTGACGCATATTGTGCGGCAACCGCCGCCGCTTTGAAAGCGCTTACCTGATTGTCGGAGTGCGGGACCGTTTTTGGAATGCGCGACGAACGCCCGGAGCGTCGCGCCCCGCAATGGCGCTCGTCGCGCGTCTCTTTCGGGCCGCCCGCTGCTATTTCTTCTTCTTCGGATCGAACGACGTGTCGGTCCAGCCGAACACCGTACGCGCCTCGATCTCGGCGATGTTGTCGGGGCGGGGAAACGGCTCGGGCGCCGGCTGTCCCGGCTCCTTCTTGCGGCCGATCTCGGCGAAAAAGCCGTCGAGCCCACCCGGCATCATGAGCACCACGAAGGTCAGCGGCTCGTCGTGGGGATTGAGGAAATGATGCAGCCGGTTGCGGCCGATGAACACCGCCGTGCCCTTCTCCATCGGATGCTCGATGCCGTCGACCCGGGCGACGCCCCTGCCGTCGACCACATAGATGATCTCCTCGTGGTCGGCATGGGTGTGCTCGCGAATGAAGCACCGAGCCGCAACGGTTTGCGTCCCGATTGAGTAGTTGGCGTGCGAGCCGGTGGTCGCCTTGTTGAACAGATTGCGCACGAAGCCGTTGGCGGGCACCGGCTGCCAGTAGCTGTTGCCTTCCTCGGGGCCCAATACCTTGACGATCCCGGCGTCCTTGGCGCCGGCGGTCTTGGCTTCAGCAGTCTTGGCGGTCATGCTTTTTTCCTTCCCTGTTGGCATCGATGCCGCGTGGTGGCGCGGCTGGCCGCGCTGAGGCAGATCGGCCCCACGTTAGGGCGCGAGAGGTAGCGTTCGTCAACACCGTTCCGCAACCGGCCATTTCCGATGGCCTTGACGCCGAAGCCTGCGCCAGAGGATCGTCGGCCCGAAAATCCAGCGAGAGCAGAGATGGTCCGGGAGCGAAAATGGCCCAATCGGAGAAGAAATTGAGATCGATCCTGGTGACCGGCTCGGGCAGTGGCATCGGCGCGGCGATCTGCCGGCGGCTCGCCGCCCCCGGCACCGGCATTCTGCTGCATGCGCTGTCCAATCGCAGCGGTTGCGAGAGGGTGGCGGCCGAGCTGCGCGAGAAAGGTGCGGAGACCGACATCATGCTCGGCGATCTGTCGCAGCCGGAGGTCGGTGGCCAGCTCGTCGCCCGCGCTGTGGAGCGGTTCGGCGGCCTCGACGTGCTGATCGCCAATGCCGGATTTCCCGACCGCAGCCCGTATGGCGCACTCACACGGAAGGGCTTCGACTACGTGCACGGCGTTGTCGCCGGCGGGCTGTTCGAGATGGCGACAGCGGCGCTGGAACCGCTCAAGGCCTCGCACGCCGGCCGCGTCGTCACCGTCAGCACCCACAACGCACACGTCTTCCGCACCGACTATCCGTTCTACCCGGCATCCGCGTGCGCCAAGTCGGGACTCGAAGCCCTGACCCGCGCGCTGGCGATCCAGCTCGCGCCGCACAATGTCCTCGTCAATTGCGTGGTGCCCGGGCTGATCGAGAAGCAGGCCGGCACCGAGCAGTTTCTGTCGCCGGAGGAATGGCGATCGTTCGCGCAGAAGGTGCCGCTCGGGCGCATCGGCCAGCCCGACGAGGTCGCCACCGTCGTGGAATTTCTATGCTCGCCCGGCGCCAGCTACGTCACCGGACAGGTCATCCATATCAACGGCGGATTCATCTAGGGCGACGATCGCCTCACGTTTTCGCTCGCGATCTCCCCTGCTCGCTGAGCCATTCGGTGACCCGCTCGGAGCGCCGCTGCGAGGACTTGGCCGCCAGCTCCTGCGCGAGGTTCATCGGCTCGGCCCGGAACAGGCGCGAATCCATGTCCCGCACGTCGGCGGCGAGCCGCGGCTCAAAGCCCATGTGGGCCGCGATATCGCGCGCAATGTCGATGCCGGGCGCCACTTCGGCCAGCTCCACCCCGTCGGCGACCCGGCGGAACACCGCGCGCTCGGTGACATAGAGCACTTGCTGGCCGCGCTCCCAGCCGTAGTCGCCGTTGTAGGAAAGCTGCTCCACATCGCCGAGGAACTTGCGGTGCTTGCCCTCGCGGGTGATCCGCGTCTTGGCCCCTGGCCACGAGATCTCGAGCCCGCCGGCGGTGAACGTTCCGCCGAACACCACCTTGCGCGCGTTCTGGCTGATGTTGACGAACCCGCCGATGCCGACGATGCGGCCGTCGAAGCGGCTGACGTTCACGTTGCCGCGGCTGTCGACCTGCGCGAACGAGAGGAACGCCAGGTCGAGCCCGCCGCCGTCGTAGAAGTCGAACTGATACGGCTGGTCGATCATCGCCCAGAAGTTGCGCCCCGCGCCGGTGTCGTAGCCGGTGGCCGGCGCGCCGCCGATCAACCCCTGCTCGTTGGTCAGCACGATGTGATCGAGAATGCCTTCCTCCGCGCCGACGTTGGCGATCCCCGTCGAGATCCCCGAGCCCAGGTTGCAGACGGCGCCGGGATAAAGCTCCATGGCGCCGCGCCGGGCCACGATCTTGCGCGGATCGAGCGGCAGCGGATCGAACGACGACAGCGGCTCGCGCAGCTCCCCGGCATACGCCGGGGAATATTCCGTGCGGTAGGTCTGGCGCTGCGCCGGCTCCACCACCACGAAGTCGACCAGCATGCCGGGGATCTTCACCTGCTTGCCCGGCAGCGTGCCGCGGTTGGCCAGCCGCTTGACCTGGACGATGACGACCCCGCCGGCGCGGCGCGTCGCCTGCGCCATCGAGATCATCTCGCCATAGATTGCCTCCTGCTCCATGGTCACGTTGCCGTCCTCGTCGGCCGTCGTGCCGCGCAGGAACGCCACGTCGATCGGGATCGGCTTGAAGAACAGCCACTCCTCGCCCTTGAGCGTGACGAGCTCGACGAGATCCTCGGTCGCGAGCCGGCTCTGCCTGCCGCCGCCGTGGCGCGGGTCGACCAGCGTGTGCAGCCCCGTCTTGGTGAACAGCCCCGGCCGGCCGCCGGCCATCTCGCGCATGAGCTGGGACAGCGCGCCCTGCGGCAGCGTATAGGCCTCGATCTTGTCGGCGGCCGCCAAGTCGGAAATCGGTGGCGAGTCGACGAACGTGCCGCAGACGATCCGCTTCAGCAGGCCGTCCTGGGCGAAATGGCCGGCCCCCAGGCTCGCGCGATCACCGAGCCCCACCGGATGCAGCGACGTGATTTGCCGCGGCCGGCCGGTGTCGCGGAAGCGCTGGCCCAGGGCCGCCATCAGCGCCTCGGGCACCGCGTGGCCGCCGCCCGAGCCGCCGATCACCACCGTGTCGCCGCCCCTCACCAGCGTTGCGGCCTCAGCGGCCGAAATGACTTTCACCCTTGCTGTCTCCCCTACCGTCCTTGGCGAGCCGCATCCTAGCGCAGCGCGGCAACTGGCGTACGCGCCGAAAATGCATACGCTCCCCGAGCCTAGGGCAACAGCAGCGCCGCGATGGCGGCCTTCGTTAAGGGAAAGCGGTCGGCGCGAACCGCGACCGGCAGACCGGCCGCGGCCACCGCCCCGTAAAGCCCCGGACCCAAATCGAGGCGCCGCACGGTGAGGCCGGCCGCCACTCGCAGCCGCTCTGCCGTCGCGGCCAGCGCCGCGAGGTCCGCCGCTGGCGCGTCGGCCCGGCCAGCCCGCGAAAAATCCAGATCCGACAGCAGGCGCGCAAGGCCGGTCCCCCGCGCCTTGGCGAACGCCTCGAGCACCGTCCACGCCTGCAGAACGGCACCGTCGGAGTCTGCGGGGCCACCCCCGGCCTCACCCAGAAGAGCGACCGCGGCCGCGCCCACCGCGCAGCAGCGTGACGGGGCCAGCCGCAGCGGCCGCATGCTTTCAAGATCGACGCCAATGGATGATGCCCCGGCAAGCCCGATCAGCCCCATCCCCGCCGCGTGCGACACGCTGAAGTCGAACGTCGCACCCTCGAGCGGCAAGTACGGCTTGCCCCGCGCACCCTGCGCATAGGGCGCGCCCCGCACCGCGGCCCCGAGCTGCTGCTCGAGCAGCATCCGCAGCGCGATGCGCAGCGTGCGCCAGTGCGCCGCCTCCTCGCGATCGACCGACATCAGAGCGGTCGCGCGCGCCTCCTCATCGGGCGCCAGGCGCGGATTTTCACGCTCGAATGCGTCGAGCGCCGCCGCAGCCGTCGCGGTATCGACGATCCAAACGGTAACCTCGAGCGAACCGCTCATTGCCTCCCACGGGCACGCCGCGGCTCGGCTGCGGCCCCGCCGCCCGATCCACCGCGCAACGTCTTCCGGCACTCTTCCAGCGCAGCAATGGCTTCGATGAGAAGGTCCTGGCGCGCCGCATCCAGCACCACCACCGGAGCCTCACCCCGCCCGCGCCGGCGAGCCGATGGTGCGCGCCGCCCCGTCTTGGAAGCGCGGCCGGCCGGTGCGGCGGCCTGCGCGGCGGCCGGTACAGCCCCGGCGCTGCTTCCGCCATTCTGGCGCCAGCAGGATTTGACCTCGTCGATCCCCTGCTTCTTCAGGATCTTCTGGACGCCCTTGATGGTGTAGCCCTCGGCGTGCAGCAGATGGCGGATGCCGCGCAGCAGGTCGAGGTCCTCGGGGCGATAGTAGCGACGGCCGCCGCCGCGCTTCATCGGGCGTACTTGCGGAAACTTGACTTCCCAGAACCGCAGCACGTGCTTTGGCACATCGAGATCGGCGGCGACCTCGCTGATGGTCCGAAAGGCGTCCACTGCCTTGCTCACGTCGCCCCCTCCACGCTCTCCGGCTTCGGCGCAAGAAATTCAGAGCACGGCGTTACTCTGCTGCCTTCCGCCTCAGCAGCCCGGAGTTGACCCGCTCCTTCATGATGTTGCTCGGCCGGAACACGAGCACACGCCGTGGCGTGATCGGCACCTCGCGCCCGGTTTTCGGGTTGCGCCCCACCCGCTGCCCCTTCTGGCGAATGCCGAACGAGCCGAACGACGAAAGCTTGACGGTGGAGCCGTCTGCGAGATCGCGCGAGATCATCTCCAGCACCATCTCGACCAGTTCCTGCGACTCGTTTCTCGGCAGCCCGACCTTCTGCACAACCGCGTCAGCGAGATCGGCACGCGTCAAGGTTTTGGCACCCATGGCCTCGTCGCCTCCCCATTTCCCACACCGCTCAATGCTAATCGACGCGACCGCGGTGGGTCAATTCATGAATCTGAGCAACCGGCTGAATTTCCAAATGATTCTCTGAGCTTCACCGTATTCGTCACAGCTCGGAGGCCCCGGCGCGCGATCCTGCAATACAAGGTAAATCAATATAGAGCTACCAGCGGGCGAGGGCGGCACCCCACGTAAAGCCGCCACCCATCGCTTCCATCAGCACCAGATGCCCCTCCTTGATGCGATGGTTCTCGAAGGCGTGATTGAGAGCCAGCGGGATGGAGGCGGCGGAGGTGTTGCCATGCTGCCCCAGCGTCATCACAATTTTTTCGGGCGACACCCCGAGCTTCCGCGCGATGCCGTCCAGAATGCGCGCATTGGCCTGGTGCGGCACGAACAGGTCGATCTCGTCGGCCGCGTACCCCGTCATCACGAGCGCTTCCTCGATGACGCCCGAGATCTTCTGAACGGCATGACGAAACACTTCGCGGCCGTTCATGCGCAGATGACCCGTCGTCCGCGTCGAGCCCGGACCGCCGTCGACGTACAGCAAATCCTCGTAGCGCCCGTCCGAGCGCAGCACCGTCGCGAGAATGCCGCGGTCGTCGCGCTCGCCGCGCTGCGGCTGCGCCTCGAGCACCACGGCGCCGGCGCCGTCGCCGAACAGTACGCAGGTCGCCCGGTCCTTCCAGTCGAGAATGCGCGAGAAGGTCTCCGCGCCGATGACGAGCGCGCGCTTGGACTGACCCGTCTTGATAAAGTTGTCGGCCGTCGTCAGGGCATAGACGAAACCCGAGCACACCGCCTGCAGATCGAACGCCGCCCCTTTGGTGATACCGAGCCCCGCCTGGATCTTCACGGCGGTCGCGGGGAAGGTGCGGTCGGGCGTGGCGGTCGCGCAGATGACGAGATCGATATCGACCGGGTCGATCCCGGCGCGGATGAGCGCCTGCTTGGCGGCGGCCGTGCCCAGATCCGAGGTCAGCTCGCCGTCGGCGGCGATGTGGCGGGAGCGGATGCCGGTGCGCTCGACGATCCACTCGTCGGTGGTATCGACGATCTTGGCGAGGTCGCGATTGGTCAGGACGCGTTTCGGCAGGTGGGCGCCGACACCTCGGATCACGGAACGGATGACGGCCACAGGCTTCCTCAATCGGTCTCGACTGCCTATCGTGGGCGGCCGGCGGGCCGCACACCCTCATTTCTCGGTGACGGCGCTGAGCTTGCCGTGAAACGCCTCGAGGTCGGCTCCGAGGCGAGCCACCAGGCCACTTTCCGCCATGTCGTAGCCGAGATCGATGGCGCTCGCAAAGCCTACCGCATCCGTGCCGCCGTGGCTCTTGATCGCAATGCCGTTGAGGCCCAGGAAGGTGCCGCCGTTGGCCCGGCGCGGGTCCATTTTCTCCTTGAGAACACGGAATCCGCCCTGGGCCAGGAAGGCCCCCATCCGCGACAACAGCGAGCGCGACATCGCGGCCCTCAGGTACTGGCCGATCTGGCGGGCGGTACCCTCCGCGGTCTTGAGCGCGATATTGCCGGCAAACCCCTCCACCACGACCACATCGACGACCCCGTGGCCGATCTGATCGCCTTCCATGAAACCATGGTAGCGGATCGGCAGATCGGCAGTCTCCTTCAACCAGGCATGCGCCTGGCGCACCTCCTCCACGCCTTTGATCTCCTCGACCCCGACGTTGAGGAGGCCCACGGTGGGCCGCTCGATGTGGAACAGGGCGCGCGCCATCGCCGCCCCCATCAGCGCATAGTCGCACAGCTGCGGCGCGGTGGCCCCGATGTTGGCGCCGACGTCGAGCACGATGCACTCGCTCTTGACCGTCGGCCAGATCGCCGCGATGGCCGGACGCTCGATGCTCGAGACCGGCCTCAGGATCAGCTTGGACATCGCCATCAGTGCGCCGGTATTGCCGGCCGAGACGATGACGTCGGCCTCGCCGCGCTGCACCGCCTCGATCGCGCGCCCCATGCTGGAGGCGCGTCCGCGGCGCACCGCCTGACTCGGCTTGTCGCTCATCGCGACGACGGTGTCGGTGTGGATGATCTTCGAGCGGGCCGCGAGATTGGGGTCGGCGGCCAGCAAGGGTGCGATGCGGGCCTCGTCGCCGAACAGCAAGAAGCTCAGGCTCGGGTGCCGGACGAGCGAGATGCCGGCCCCCGGGATCACGACATCCGGGCCGTGGTCACCGCCCATGGCGTCGAGCGCTATCGTGCGCGATGAAGGCATGGAGGCTCGTAATGGACGCTGAGCATCGAGGAGTTGCCACGATCGCCGGCGCGGCGCAGGCACACCGCCAACCGCCTGCCGTGACGCCGGGACCATACGGGTTTGAGGTCATGACACAACTGGGCTGCATCCCTTTGCGCGCGTGCCGGTGCCGGACTGCACCCCAGGAGCGACTCGACCTCGCTGGGCCTTCGGTTTAGCCCTTCCCCTTGAGCTTGGCGAGGACCGCGAACGGATTGTCGGGAGCGGGCGCTTCGGGCGAAGGCTCGGCCTGCCCCCCTTCAAAGACCGCGCCCGGCGCACGCGGATAGGGGTCGAGGCCCGCTGCAAGCTGCTCATAGACGACACGGCCGATCGGCATTTTATCGCCGTCGAGCGGCTCGCGGTCGGGGCCGAGATCGACTTCCACCACCCCCGTCTCCTCGCCCCCGAGCCGTTCGGCCGGCCATAGCTCCAGGTCGAGGTCCTCCACCACTCGGCCGCGGACAGGCTCGAGCGTCACCACGCAGCTCTGGACCACATCGGCCTCGAGCTGGCCGGTCAGGGCGAAGCGGCCACCGCCCAGGGGGTGGATCGCATAGCGCACTTCCAGGCGGTCGCAGGACACGATGCCAAGCGCCGCGGCCACCTCGGTGCGCTCCTCTGGCGTCGCGGCTCGCGTAACCTCGAGGCCGTTCTGGGGGATATGGCGGATATCGTGGGTCCAGGCCAGCAGCTCCGACATCGGGTCAGCCCTCCGCGATTCGAGGTGGCGGCGGAAATGCGATGCGGCCGGCCAGCAGGCCGTCGGCGGGAGCCGCGGCCAGCGCGGCCGTGCTCGCGCGCAGGTATCGGGCGATCGCCTTGCACCCCTCGGGGGCGCAGGGAACGTGACGGCCGAGTGCGGTGGCGAGCGCATCGACTTCCTCGGCGGCCATCGCGGCACGATACTCCGCCACGCAATCATAGAGCGCCGCCGCCGCCTTCTTCACGCGCTTCGGCACGCCGAAATCGCCAATCCCCATTTCGCGCAGCGAAGCGTCCATGTCGGCCACGAACGTCTCGACGACGGCGCGTGCCAACTCCTGGCCGGCTTCACCCTCGGCACGCAGGCGCTCGAGAGCCACGAACAGGTGCGCCACGATAAGGCTGAAACGACCCTCGGGCGTGTCCGTAACACCATGATCGATATAAAATTCTCGGCGCCGGGCCTGCGTCACGATCGAGCCATAAAGCTCTGTTGCCGTTCGCCCCGTTCTGCTCTTCGCGCGGAGCCAGCTCAGCATGAGCGGCACCCCGTGGCGGCGGGCTGCCGAACCGGCGCACAACTTCCGCCGGCCGGTTGCCAAAACGCATGCAGCGGGATAAGCCGGCGGTGGGGTGGAGTGAACGTGATTCCTTGAGGACCGTGGCGCCCATGTTGGGGGGAACCAACTCGCCTGCCGGACCCGGGCCCGCCGCGCTGTGGCGGGGTGCAGCGCGCGCGGCAGTGGTGACGCTTGCCCTGGCGCTTGCGGGTTGCGGCGCGACGGTCACCAAGCATGGCCACCATTTTCATGAGAACGACCTCCAGCAGATTCAGCCGGGCATGAGCCAGGAGCAGGTGCGTATGTCACTGGGCTCGCCGGCAACCTCCGCGTCGATCGGCGCCGGCAACGCCTACTACTACATCTCCAGCACCATGTCGCAGGCCGCCTTCTTTGCGCCCAGCGAGACCGACCGGCAAGTGGTGGCGGTATACTTCAGCCAGAGCGGTCAGGTCGAGCGCGTCGCCCAGTACGGCCTCAAGGACGGCAAGGTGTTCGACTTCATCAGCCGCAAGACGGCGTCCGCCAATACCAACGAGGAAGGCATCCTGGCCTCGCTCTTCCGCAACCTCGGCAAGCGCGGCTCGCTGTTCGGCGAGTGACCGGCGGCCCGCCGCAGGCGGTGCGATAAGCTCGATGGCACGGCATTTGAAAAAGGGCGCCCGATCGGGCGCCCTTCTCGTTTCTCGGCCGATGTGCCGCCCGCTCAGTGCGCGAGCACGGCGAGCAGCAGCAGCGCGACGATGTTGGTGATCTTGATCGCCGGGTTCACCGCGGGGCCAGCCGTATCCTTGTAGGGATCGCCGACCGTATCGCCGGTCACCGACGCCTTGTGCGCTTCCGAGCCCTTGAGGTGCTTCTGGCCGTCCTTGGCGACGAAGCCATCCTCGAACGACTTCTTGGCGTTGTCCCAGGCGCCGCCGCCCGAGGTCATCGAGATGGCGACGAACAGGCCGGTGACGATCACGCCCAGCAGCATCGCGCCGACCGCAGAGAACGCCGCGTTCTTGCCTTCGACACCACCGCCCGCCACCAGGTAGATGGCGAGATAGAGCACGATCGGCGACAGCACCGGCAGCAGCGACGGCACCACCATCTCCTTGATGGCGGCCCGGGTCAGCAGGTCGACGGCCGCCGCGTAGTCGGGACGGTCCTTGCCCTGCATGATGCCGGGCTTCGCCTTGAACTGGCGGCGGACCTCCTCGACGATCGCCCCGCCCGCGCGCCCGACGGCCGTCATCGCCATGCCGCCGAACAGGTAGGGGATGAGGCCGCCGATCAGCAGGCCGACCACCACGTAGGGGTTGGCCAGCGAGAAGTCGGGCTTGACCCCCTTGAAGTACTGGAACGCGGCCGAGCCCTGCTTGTTGGCCTCCGCGATGAAGTACTGCAGGTCGTAGTTGTAGGCGGCGAACAGCACCAGCGCACCGAGGCCGGCCGAGCCGATCGCGTAGCCCTTGGTCACCGCCTTGGTGGTGTTGCCGACCGCGTCGAGGGCGTCGGTCGAGCGCCGCACCTCCTTCGGCAGGCCCGCCATCTCGGCGATGCCGCCGGCGTTGTCGGTCACCGGCCCGAAGGCGTCGAGCGCGACGATCATGCCGGCGAGACCCAGCATGGTGGTGGTCGCGATCGCCGTGCCGAACAGCCCCGCCATCTTGTAGGTGATGATGATGCCGGCGACGATGACGATGGTCGGCAGCGCGCACGCTTCGAGGCTGACGGCGAGACCCTGGATCACGTTGGTGCCGTGCCCGGTCACCGAGGCCTGGCTGATCGAGCGCACCGGCCGGTAGCCGATGCCGGTGTAGTACTCCGTGATCCACACGATGAGACCAGTCACCGCGAGACCGACGAGGCCGCACAGGAACAGGTTGGTGCCTGTCACCGAGAGCCCGGCCGCCTTGCCCACCTCGCCCCAACTGCCGAGCACGAACTCGGTCGCCAGATAGAGGCCGGCCACCGACAGCACAGCGCTGGCGATGACGCCGCGGTAGAGCGCGCCCATGATCGAGTTGTTGGCGCCGAGCCGGACGAAGAAGGTGCCCGCGATCGAGGTCACGATGCACGCCGCGCAGATCGCCAGCGGATAGAGCATCATCTTGGGCAGGATGGGCTGCCCGATGAAGAAGATGCCGGCGAGCACCATGGTGGCGACCACCGTCACCGCATAGGTCTCGAACAGATCGGCAGCCATGCCGGCGCAGTCGCCGACGTTGTCGCCGACGTTGTCGGCGATCGTCGCCGGGTTGCGCGGGTCGTCCTCCGGAATGCCGGCCTCGACCTTACCGACGAGGTCGCCGCCGACGTCCGCACCCTTGGTGAAGATGCCGCCGCCCAGACGGGCGAAGATCGAGATCAGCGAGGCGCCGAAGCCAAGCGCGACCAGCGCATCGATGACCTTGCGGTCGGCTGGCTGCAGGCCGAGCCCCCCGACGAGGAAGAGGTAGTATCCGGCCACCCCGAGCAGAGCCAGACCCGCGACCAGCATGCCGGTCACGGCGCCCGCCTTGAAGGCGATGTCGAGGCCGCCCGCCAGCGACTGCGTCGCGGCCTGCGCGGTCCGCACGTTGGCGCGCACCGAGACGTTCATGCCGATGTATCCGGCCGCACCCGAGAGCACGGCGCCAATCAGAAAGCCGAACGCCGACAAGGACCCGAGCAGGACCCAGGCCAGCACGAAGATGACGGCGCCGACCATGCCGATCGTCACATATTGGCGATTGAGATAGGCCTGCGCACCCTCGCGCACGGCGCCAGCGATCTCCTGCATTTTCTGGTTGCCGGCATCGGATTTCATCACCACCTGAACGGTGTAGGCGGCGTAGACAAGAGACAGCGCCCCGCAGGCGATGATCCCCCAAAGTACGTTGGTCATTATCGGTGTCCCCTTAAGGCCGGTGCTGGATCGAGCCGGTCTTTGGTCGCGGCAAATCGGGCGCAGCGGAAAGCCGCTCGCCGCGCCCTCGCCCCCGTGTGGTCGAGTCGCGCGCGGACCATGCCAAAAGCGCACGCCAGTTGCAACAACGACACAATGCCTGTTTGTCGCGCCACGGGCCGCCTGGCACGCCGTAGCCGGCGTCAGAAATGATCGTAGCCGGTCCGCCTGAAGGCCATCGCCCGCCCCTCGGCATCCAGCACCCGGACACCGTCGCCGGCTGCGATCTCGCCGATGGCGGTGACGGGCACCCCGGCAGCCGCCGCCTCGGCTTCGTAGGCGGCCGAGGCAGCCACCGGCACCGTGGACAGGATCTCGTAGTCGTCGCCACCGGTTAGATAGGCCGCAAGCTGGCGCGGTGCGGCGGCCGCCAGTTTGCGGGCGGCCTTCGACAGCGGCACGTCGCCCGCCCGCACGACGGCTCCGACGCCGGAGGCGCGGCACATGCGGCCGAGGTCCTTCACCAGCCCGTCCGACAGGTCCATCGCCGCGCGGGCATGCGCCCGCAACGCAGCCTGAATAGCAAGCCGTGGCTGCGGCCGGCGGTACCGGGCAACGAGCATGGCCCGCTCGGATTTGGACAGCGGCCAGCTCTCCGCGGCCGCCGCCCGTTGGCACAGCCCGAGGCCGAGACCAGAGTCGCCGAGCGTACCGCTGACATAGATCCGGTCGCCGGGCTGCGCGGTCCCTCGCCGGACCATCCGGCCTCTCGGTACAGCGCCGATGGCCATGATGGTGACGGACAGCGGCCCTTTGCGCCGATCGGTATCCCCGCCGGCCAAGTGCATGCCGAACGCCGCCTGAGCCTTGCCGAGACCGCTCGCGAAGGCGGCGAGCCACGCGCGCTCGGGCGCGCGGGGAAACGACAGCGACATCAGGTAAGCCCGCGGCTCGGCGCCTTTCGCAGCGAGGTCGGAGACGTTGACGGCCAGCGCCTTCCACGCGATGTCGGCCGGCGGGTCGTCGGCCAGGAAGTGTATGCCCTCGGCCACCGCATCGGTCTTGAGCACCAGATCCTCGCCGGCGCGGGGCGCGAGCGCGGCGCAATCGTCGGCGAGGCCGAAGGCACCGGGAAATCCCGATGCCAGAGGCGCCAGATAGTGCGCGATCAGCTCGTCCTCGCTGGCGACCCGGTCGGTCACGGCCATGGACCTCCGCCCGTCAGGTCTGCGGCGCACCCGCCGGCGGGCCACCGAACTCGCCAACCCTCAGCCGACGCGCCAATCGGTCGAGCACACCGTTGACCACGCGCGGCTCGTCCTCGGCGAAGAATGCGCGCGAGACGTCGATGTACTCGTTGATAACGACGCGGGCGGGGACGTCCGGCCGCTCCATCAGCTCGAACACACCCGCCCGCAGGATCGCGCGCAGAATGGAATCGACGCGATAGAGCCGCCACCCTTCGGCGAGCTGCTGGTCTACGATCGGGTCGATCTCGAGCTGGCGGCGCACCACGCCGCGCAACAGCTCGGCGAAGAAGGTCGGATCGGCGCCGGCGATGGCATCCTCGCTCTCGGCGTTCGCGAAGCGATGGCGCTTGAACTCGTCGATCACGGCGCTGAGATCGGTCTGCGCCAGGTCCATCTGGTAGAGGCCCTGCACGGCGGCCATGCGCGCCGCGCTGCGGGCATGCTGGTGCGTGCTCGCCGCTTCGCTGCGCGCGGATTTCTTGCGGCCGTTCTCGCCTTCCCCGGTCATGGGGTGCGGCCCGCGAACTGCCAGCCGAGCTCGATCAGCCTGAGGCAGGCGCGCGCCGCGTCACCGCCCTTGCCGTCGCGTCCGCCCCGCGCGCGGGCCAGCGCCTGTGCCTCGGTATCGACGGTCAGGATGCCGTTGCCGACGGGCACGTGATGGCGGATGGCAACATCCATCATCCAGTGGTTGGCGTTGTTGCAGACGATGTCGTAGTGGCTGGTCTCGCCGCGAATGACACAGCCGAGCGCCACCACGCCGTGGTAGCGGGCGTTGGGTGCCCCGGCCGGAACGATGCCGGCGGCAACCGCGGCATTGAGCGCCTGAGGAATTTCCAGCGCACCCGGCACGACGACGCGGTCATAGGTGGCGCCGGCCGCTTCGATCTCGGCGACGGCGCCGCCCACCAGCTCATCCAAAATAGCCGCGTAGTAGCGCGCCTCGATGATCAGCAGCCGCGGCGCGCTCTCGCCGGTCCAGCGTTTGGTGGCCGATCGTGGTGCTCGTCCCGCCATGGTCCTTACTCGATCTTGCGGTGCTCGACGACGCGCAGCCCGTAGCCCTCGAGGCCGACGTAGACCGACGTCGGCGAATTGGACATCAGGATCATGTCGCGCACGCCGAGATCTCGGAGGATCTGCGAGCCGATGCCGATCTCCATGTGGCGGCGCTCGCGGCCTTCCTTGATGTCGGCCCCCGCGTCGGGGCGACGAGCGAGTGCGGTCGACACCGACTTCGGCCGCAGATCGCGGATGAGCACGATGACGCCGCGCCCTTCCCTCTCGATCGCCTGCATCGCCTTCTCGATCAGCGAGCCTTTCTCGCCCTCCCCCACGATGCCGAGGATGTCTGCCAGGGCGTTGATCGCATGCACGCGGACCAGCACCGGCCCCGGCTTCGATAGATCGCCCTTCACTAGGGCCAGATGCTCGACCGGCTCCACCGTCGTCTCATACACGTGGAGGTCGAACGCCCCACCGAATGCGCTGTTGACCTGGCGGCGGGCAACCGGCTTCACGATGCGATCGTTGCCGAGCCGGAACGCGATCAGGTCCTCGATGGTGCCGATCTTGAGCCCATGCCGCTGGGCGAACGCAACGAGATCTGGCATCCGCGCCATGGTGCCGTCGTCGTTCATGATCTCGCAGATGACGGCCGCCGGATAGAGCCCGGCGATCCGCGCGAGGTCGACGGAAGCTTCGGTGTGCCCACCGCGAACGAGCACCCCGCCTTCTCGCGCGATCAGCGGGAACACGTGCCCCGGCGAGACGATGTCAGCGTGGTCCTTGGACCCGTCGATGGCAGTCGCAATGGTGCGCGCGCGATCGTGCGCGGAGATGCCCGTCGAGATGCCCTCGCGCGCCTCGATGGAGACGGTGAAGGCGGTGCCGGTGCGCGACGCATTCGAGCGCACCATCGACTCGAGCCTGAGCTCGCTGGCGCGCGCCTGGGTCAGGGCGAGGCAGATGAGACCGCGCCCGTGCTTGGCCATGAAATTGATAGCGTCGGGCGTCGCCATCTGCGCCGGGATGACGAGGTCGCCCTCGTTCTCGCGCTCCTCGGCATCGACCAGGATCACCATCCGGCCGTTGCGCAGGTCCTCGACGATTTCGTGGGTCGCCGACAGGAAGCCGCGCCCGGGCTCGTTGTAGACGACGGTACTGAGACCCTTGGTCACCGGCGGCACTCCAGCAGGCGCGCCACGTAGCGCGCGAACAGATCGACTTCGAGGTTGGCGAATTGGCCCGCCGTTTTCGCGCCCCACGTCGTCACCGTCAAGGTATGTGGGATCAGGTTAATGCCGAAGCGGTTGCCGGACACCTCGTTCACTGTGAGCGAGGCGCCGTCGAGGGCGACCGAGCCCTTGGGCGCGATGTAGAGGGCGAGATGCTCGGGGGCCTCGAGCAGGATGCGGCGGCTCTCGCCGTCGGGCTGGACGTCGAGGATGCGGGCGACCGCATCGACGTGACCCGAGACGATATGGCCGCCGAGCTCGTCGCCGGCCCTGAGCGAGCGCTCCAGATTGATGCGCGTGCCCGCGGCCCAGCCCTCGATGGTGGTGCGCGAGCGCGTCTCGTTCGAGACGTCGACGGTAAAGCGGCAGCCGGTGCCGTCGGCGCCGATGCTCGTCACGGTCAGGCAGCAGCCGTCGCAGGCGATCGAGGCGCCGATGGCGATGGACGCGGGATCATAGTCCGAGCGCACGGTGTAGGCGTCGCCTTTGCGCGCTACGACCTCTCCGACGTCGGTGATGATGCCTGTGAACATGGGTCCTGTGCCTCGATCGCCTAAAGTGCTTCCGGAAACGTGTGAAGCGGTTTTCCGATAAGAAGCACGGCAAAGATTACTCCCGCACGCGGGGCGCGTCGGCACCGCGGCGAAACGTGAACATATCATCCTCCGCCAGCCTGCGCTGGCCGGTCAGTCGCAACGGCAGGCCCGGCAGGTATGCCGCGACCGCGGGACCGGGGGGAGGCGTCGCGGTGCCCGTCCCGGCACGGGCGCGGAACAGGAGGACCTCGTCGCCCATCGCGGCGCGGGCGAACGACGCCCATATGCCCGGCCCGCCTTCGACCAGCAGGCGCGTGACACCGCGCGCCGCCAGCGCCTCCAGCACGGCCGGCACCCACAGCATGCCCGCGACGCGCCGCACCGAATGGATTTCGCAGCCCGCCGCCTCGAGCGCGCGCCGGCGGCCGGCATCGGCATCGGGCGCGCAGAAGACCACGACCGGCACTTCCCGCGCCGTTCGCACCAGGCGCGACGACGGCTCGAGTTGCAGATCACTCGCGAGCACCACGCGCAGCGGCGAGCGCGCCGCCAGCCCCGGCAGGCGGCAGGTCAGCTCGGGGTCGTCATCGCGGACGGTACCGCGACCAACCAGGATGGCGTCTGAAAAGGCGCGCAGCAGTTGCCCCTGGGCACGCGCCTCGGGGCCGGTGACCCACACCGGCCGGCCCGCCTGCCCGCGCGCCACCCGCCCATCGGCGCCGAGCGCAAGCTTCAATTGGATGAACGGCCGCCGCTCGGTGACCCGCAGGATATGGCCGCGAGTGATCCAATCGGCCTCCGCCGCGCGCACCCCGCGCGTCACCGCGATCCCCGCCGCGCGCAGCCGCTCGATGCCGCGGCCGGCAACACGCGGATCGGGGTCCTCGATGGCGACCACCACGCGGGCAAGGCCGGCCGCGATGATCGCATCGGCGCAGGGCGGCGTCTTGCCGTGGTGCGAGCACGGCTCCAGCGTCACGTACATCGTGGCGCCGCGAGCCCGCGCCCCGGCCCGCCCGATCGCCTCGGTCTCGGCGTGGGGGCGCCCGCCGGGCTGCGTCCAGCCGCGCGCGATCACCTCGCCGGTCGCCTCGTCCGCGATCACCGCGCCGACCGCCGGGTTGGGCGCCGTCCGGCCGAGGCCGCGTTGCGCCAGTCGGAGCGCAATGGCCATCAGCCGACGGTCCGGCTCGGCGCTGGCATGGCCTGTCATCACACGCCTAATGCTTCTTGGGCTCCGGCGCTCCGTCCGCGCCGGCGTGTGCCACCGCGGCGCCAGACACCTCGGGGGCGTCCCGCGCGATCTCGCTCAGCACCTCGTGGAAATCGGCCGCTTCGCGGAAGTCGCGATAGACCGAGGCGAAGCGCACGTAGGCCACCGCATCGAGCCCCTTGAGCGCCTCGATCACGAACGCGCCGATGGTCGAGGACGAGATGTCGGATTCCCCGGTGCTCTCGAGCTGCCGCACGATGCCCGACACCATGCGCTCGACCCGCTCCGGCTCGACCGGCCGCTTCCGCAGCGCGACCATCACCGAGCTCAAGAGCTTGTTGCGGTCGAACGGCACCTTGCGGCCCGACCGCTTGGTGACGGTGAGCTCGCGCAACTGCACGCGCTCGAACGTGGTGAAGCGGCCGCCGCACACCGGACACACCCGGCGCCGGCGGATGGCGGCATTCTCCTCGGTCGGACGGCTGTCCTTGACCTGGGTGTCCTCGCTCCCGCAGAAGGGGCAGCGCATGACTTCGTCTCCCGGCGAGCAGGCGAGCCCCGATCGGGCCGCCTCGGTTTTCGTGGCGACTCTAGCGGATTTGGGGTGTCAGGCGTAGATCGGGAAGCGCCGGCACAGTGCCATCGCCTCGTCCTTGACCTTCGCCTCGACCTTGGCGTTGCCGGCCGGGCCATTGGCGGCAAGCCCGTCGAGCACCTCGGCGATCATGCGGCCGATGTCGCGGAATTCGGCCACCCCGAAGCCGCGCGTGGTCCCCGCCGGCGAGCCGAGCCGCACCCCCGACGTCACCGTCGGCTTCTCCGGATCGAACGGCACGCCGTTCTTGTTGGAGGTGATGTGGGCGCGCTCCATCGCCTGCTCGGAAATGTTGCCGGTGAGCTTCTTGGGCCTCAGATCGACCAGCATCAGATGGGTGTCGGTGCCGCCCGCGACGAGATCGAGGCCGGCCGCGCTCAGCACCTCGCCCAGCGCCTTCGCGTTCTCCACCACCGCCTTCGCGTAGTCCTTGAATTCGGGCGCCAGCGCCTCCTCGAACGCCACCGCCTTGGCGGCGATGACGTGCATCAGCGGACCGCCCTGCAGCCCCGGGAACACCGCCGAGTTGATCTTCTTGGCGATGTCCTCCTCGTTGGTCAGCACCAGCCCGCCGCGCGGGCCGCGCAGCGTCTTGTGGGTCGTGCTGGTCACCACGTGGGCATAGGGCAGCGGGCTCGGATGGACGCCGCCCGCGACCAGCCCCGCGAAGTGCGCCATGTCAACCATCAGGTAAGCGCCAGCCTCATCCGCGATTTTGCGGAACTGCGCGAAATCGATGGTGCGCGGATAGGCCGAGCCGCCCGCGATGATGATCCGGGGCTTGTGCTCCTTGGCCAGCGCCCGCACCTCGTCGAGGTCGATCCGATGGTCCTGGCGTCGCACGCCGTAGTGCACTGCCTTGAACCACTTGCCCGACAGGTTCACCGGCGAGCCGTGGGTCAGATGCCCGCCGGCCGACAGCGACAGCCCGAGCACGGTATCGCCCGGCTTGGCGAGCGCCAGCAGAACCGACTGATTGGCCTGGCTGCCGGAGTGGGGCTGCACGTTGGCGAAGCGGCACCCGAAGAGCCGCTTGGCCCGCTCGATGGCCAGCTCCTCGGCGATGTCGACGTACTGGCAGCCGCCGTAGTAGCGCCGGCCGGGATAGCCTTCCGCATACTTGTTGGTGAGCGCCGAACCGGCCGCCTCCAGCACCGCCCGCGAAACGATGTTCTCGGACGCGATCAGCTCGATCTCGTCACGCTGGCGACCGAGCTCCTTGGCGACGGCGGCATAGAGCTCCGGGTCGCGCTCCGCCAGCGAAGCCGTGAAGAAGTCCTGGGGCGTCACGCGCCGGGCCGAAACCGTGGACATCGGATCTCATTCCTGATCGGGCTGGTCGCAATCCCTTGAAACCATGAAAGGACGCCCCGCCATCCTTGCACCGCGCCCCACTAGCATGTCCGACCGCAGTGCAACAACCGTCACCGGTCCGCCGTCCCCTATTCCGCGGCAATGGCCGCGCCGCCACGGGCCAGGCCGAACTCCGCCCACAGCGCCACCAGCGCCTCCGTCAGGCGGTCCATGTCACCGTCGGAATGAAACGGCGTCGGTGTCAGGCGCAGCCGCTCGGTGCCGCGCGGCACAGTCGGGTAGTTGATCGGCTGAACATAGATCGCGAAACGCTCGAGCAGGGCATCGGTCACCGCCTTGCAGATCACCGGATCGCCAACGAGCACCGGCACGATGTGGCTCGGATTGTCGAGCACCGGGAGCCCCTTGGCGAGGAGGCGCTGCTTCAGGGTGCGGGCCCGCTCCTGGTGGCGGGTGCGCTCGACCGTGCTGGTCTTGAGGTGGCGCACGCTCGCCAGCGCGCCGGCCACCACGGCCGGCGCCAGCGAGCTCGTGAAGATGAAGCCCGGGGCGAAACAGCGGATGGCGTCGCAGCAGTCGCGGCTTGCCGCGATGTAGCCGCCCATCACGCCGAAGCCCTTGGCGAGCGTTCCGTTGATGATGTCGACGCGCGAAAGCACGCCGTCGCGCTCCGCGATCCCGCCGCCGCGCGGGCCGTAGAGGCCGACCGCATGCACCTCGTCGAGGTAGGTCAGCGCACCGTATTTGCGCGCCAGATCGCAGATCGCGCCGATCGGCGCGATGGTGCCGTCCATCGAATAGACCGACTCGAAGGCGATGATCTTGGGCGTGTCACGCCCGGCCGCGGCGAGCTGCGCCTCGAGGTTGGCCAAGTCGTTGTGGCGCCAGATGCGCTTTGGCCCACCGCCGTGACGGATGCCGGCGATCATCGAGGCGTGGTTTTTCTCGTCCGAGAAGATGATTACCCCCGGCAACAGCCGCGCCAGTGTCGACAGCGCCGCCTCGTTGGCGACGAACGCCGACGTGAACACCAGCGCGGCGTCCTGGGCGTGAAGGTCGGCGAGCTCTGCTTCCAGTGCCACGTGGTAGCGGGTTGTGCCCGAGATGTTGCGCGTGCCGCCCGAGCCGGCGCCGGCGGCATCGATCGCCGCATGCATGGCGGCAAGAACGGCCGGGTTCTGGCCCATTCCGAGGTAGTCGTTGGAGCACCACACCGTGATCTCGCGGGTCGTCCCGTCCGCGAAGTGGGTTGCCGCCGGAAACGCACCCTGCGTGCGCGCGATGTCGGCAAAGACGCGGTAGCGCCCCTCCTGGTGCAACGATGAGATCGCCTCACGCAATCTCGACGCGTAATCCATCGACCCTGATCCCCCTAGCACCCCGCGCGCGCCGTCCGAGGGCGCCAGCGAGCGCATCCTAAGCGAGCGACCGGCCGTTCCCAGGCGACAGCACGTCACGGCAGGGACACATGAGGTCGCAGGGCTGTCAACGGGCCGCTGAAACGACGAAGGGCTGCCGGCGAACGGCAGCCCTCGGCAAGTCCGAAGATTGAGCCCGCTCAGGCCGCGCGCCGCACGCGGCCCAGATTGTCGAGCTCCTCGCGCAGCACCTGCACGGCCGTGCGGATCTGTGCGGCGGTGTGCTCGGAGGTGATGAAGAAGCGCAGGCGTGCGGCCTTCAAGGGCACGGCCGGATAGATGATCGGCAGCACGTTGAGGCCCCGGCCGAGCATGCGCTCCGACAGCCGGACGGCGTTGATGCCGTCGCCGACGATGATCGAGACGATCGCGTGGCCGGCGCTGGTCGCGGTGTCGAGCCCGGCCGCTTTCGCAAGCTGCAGGAACAGCTTGCCGTTGGCGTGCAGGCGCTCGATGCGCTCGGGCTCGGACTTGATCAGCGAGAGCGCCGTCGACGCGGCAGCCGTCAGCGGCGGTGACAGACCGACCGAGTAGACGAGGCCCGGAGCCTGGAACTTGAGGACGTCGATCAGCTCCTGACGGCCGGCGATATAACCGCCGCACCCGGCAAGCGTCTTGCTGAGCGTTCCCATCCACACATCGACCCGGCCCGGCTCGACGCCGCACAGCTCGAAGATGCCGCGCCCAGTGGTGCCCAGGACGCCGAGCCCGTGGGCCTCGTCGACCATCAGCCACGCCGCATACTTCTCCTTGAGCGCGACCAGACCCTTGAGATCGGCGACGTCACCGTCCATCGAGTAGAGGCCCTCGACGACGATCAGCGCGCGCTTGTGGAGGTGGCGATGGTCCTGGAGGACCTTCTCCAGCGACTCCAAGCTGTTATGGCGGAAGGACAAAGCCGTCGCGCGCGACAGCTTGGCCCCGACGAGCACGCTGTTGTGGGACAGCTCGTCGTAGATGATGAGATCTTCGGGCGTCATCAGCGTGCCGATGGTCGACACGTTGGTGGCATGGCCGCTGACGAAGGCGATGGCGGCATCGACGCCGTAGAACGCCGCGAGCTTCGACTCGAGCTCGCCGTGGAGCGCACGCTCGCCTGCCACGATGCGGCTGGCGGACACCGAGGTGCCGTAGCGCTCGATGGCCTCCTTGGCAGCCGCCGCGACGGCCGGATGCTGGTTGAGGCCGAGGTAGTCGTAGGAGGCGAAGTTGATGTACTGGCGCCCGTTCATCGTCGTTTCAGCGCCGATGCGCGCGTCATGGACGCGATAGAAGGGGTCCTTGATGCCGAACAGCTTGCCGAGCTCGCGGTGCTTCTCGATGCCCCGGTAGGCCGGCAGGTCGGCGAAGCTTTCGGACTTCGGTGTCCGGGCGTGGGGCGCGATCGTCTCCGACGGACCGGCCGCACAATAGTCGGCCACCGCCTGCGCCGCGTTGCCGATCGCCGAGCGCGTGTTCACGACGGCGCGAACGATCATCCGCTTGAGGACTGGGACGGCACCGGTTGGCGCTTGCATTGTGACCTGCGTTGCGAGATCGCTCGCTTTCTTGCTGCCATTATCGGCACCCGAACTCATACTCACCCCCACGTTATCCTTAGCTATTAGGCGTCATATCGCCCGTTCGTGGATAAGTAAACTCGATGCGCAACAGTCGGTTAAAGTGGCATCTTCACATGTGCTGCTCATGAAGTGCACATGGGGCGCATCGAATACAGCCTAAGAACGCGGTTAGGAAGCTGAGAATCGAGATGAGACAATTAGTCCGAACCGTTGTGATTACGGGAGCAAGCGCCGGATTGGGGGAGGCTTTGGCCCTCCGCTACGCACAACCCGAGCGCACGCTCGGCCTTATCGGACGTAACCGTGACAGATTGGAGGCGGTTGCAACGCGCTGCCGCGATAAAGGCGCGCAGGTGGTGACCGGCATTCTGGACGTCACCGACCTCCCCACGCTCACCGCCTGGACCAAGACCTTCGACGCAGAACATCCCATTGATTTGCTTGTCGTTAATGCCGGTGCCTTCTCGGGCAACGGAGCCAATGGAGCACCGGAAACATTTGGCGAACTGACCATGCTTTTGCGCACCAATCTCGAGGGTGCGGCATCGACGATCGCGGCCGTTTTGCCCATGATGAGGGAGCGCAAGAACGGGCGCATTGCCATCGTCGGATCGCTGGCCGCGTTGCAGCCGCTGGCCGACGCGCCAGCCTACAGTGCCAGCAAGGCCGGCGTGATGAGCTATGGCGAAGCGCTACGCGAATGGTTGCTTCCCGACAACGTCAGCGTGTCCCTGATCTACCCGGGCCACATCCAGACCGCCCAGGTCGCCCATCACGTCGGCGCCCTGCCCCTGATCATCACGGCCGACGAGGCCGCGCGCCGCATTAAGCGCGGCCTCGACCGCGGCCAATCCTTCATCGCCTTTCCGCGACGCCTGCTCTGGCTGATCCGGGTGGGGCGCATGGTGCCCTGGCGCACGCGCGCCCACTTCGGCAAATCCATGCGCTTTCACGTCGCCAAGGACGACGCGTGACGCGCTGAGGCAGCAATCGTGATCAGGCGTCAGGCGCGTGATCAGTGGTTGCTGCCGCCGCCGCCACCCGA
>JAESFN010000495.1_pt1 | contig 34954 bp, 24 predicted proteins | sample 9269411 | NCBI WGS metagenome assembly JAESFN01 (sample SAMN14505399, study PRJNA617100) | algae metagenome | isolation source: Iphinoe sp. HA4291-MV1 and co-occurring heterotrophs from trail next to... | place: USA: Maunawili Falls, Hawaii | collected 2009-07-25
GTTGGGCAAGGCGCGCCGATGATCGGCGGTGCGGTAAGGCAGGCCCAGTAGGTTGTGGCATGGCAAGGTTGAGCGTGGCACGGTTGGGCAAGGCGCGCCGATGATCGGCGGTGCGGTAAGGCAGGCCCAGTAGGTTGTGGCATGGCAAGGTTGAGCGTGGCACGGTTGGGCAAGGCGCGCCGATGATCGGCGGTGCGGTAAGGCAGGCCTGGTAGGTTGTGGCATGGCAAGGTTGGGCGTGGCGCTGTGGGGCAAGGGCGCCGATGATCGGCACGGCGGTAAGGCAGGCTCGGCATTTGCGGTGATGGAACGTGAGGCGTGCTGACGCCATCGTTGTGCCGATGACCGCCTGACCTCACGGCAAGCTGATCGGCTTCTGGGGTGGCAAGGTGGCGCGCGGTACTGCTGCTATGACCTAGCGCGCGCCCCAAGCACCACAACTTTGGCGGACAGCATAAAGAGCGCCAGTTTGACTGTTACCACGGCTTCATGATGATAAAGGCGCGTTCGTTTTGGTGCGGGGCTCCCATGTTATATTGTTTTGGGCGGTACGCGATTGCCGGCGTACTGCTCCTATGTGCGCTGGCCGCGCCAAGCGGAGCCCATGGACAGCGGATTGCCGATGGCGACGCAGCCCGTCTTCAGGCCGAAGTCATGCGCCTTCGGATGCAGGGCAACTACGCGAAAGCCATTCCGATCGCGCAGGATTTGGTGGCACTGCGAGAAAAGACGCTAGGTCCGGACCATCCGCAGTTGGCGCCGCTGCTCAACAACTTGGCCGAACTGTACCGCAACCATGGCCGCTATGCCGATGCCGCACCACACTTCAAGCGGAGCCTGGCCATTGCCGAAAAGGCGCTGGGGCCCAATCACCCTGACGTTGCCGCCATTCTCAACAATCTTGCCGCGCTGCGTGTCGACGAAGGGCGATTGACCGAAGCTGAGCCGCTGTACAGGCGGAGTTTGAGCATCCGCGAAAAAGCACTTGGACCTCAACATCTCCATGTTGCGATTACCCTCAACAATTTGGCTTCGCTATATTTGGCGGCCGGGAGGTATGCGGAAGCCGAACCTCTGTTCAAGCGCAGTCAGGACATACGCGAGAAGGCGTTGGGGGCAACTCATCCCGACGTCGCCACGGTGCTTTCAAATCTGGCGGAATTGTATCGCGTGCAAGGCCGCTACACCGAGGCCGAGCCTCATTTGCAGCGCAGTATTGCAATCCGCGAGAAATCGCAGGGGCCGGAGCATCCGGACACGGCAAACCTACTCAACAATCTTGCCGCGCTGCACATGGAGTTGGGCCGATACGCTGAGGCGGAGCGGATATACAAGCGCAGCTTGAGCGCGTGGGAGAAGGCGCTCGGTTTGGAGCACCCAAACATCGCCAACGCTCTCACGAATCTGGCCAACCTGTACGTGGCTCAAGGGCGGTACGCGGAGGCTGAACCCCTCCTGAAGCGAAGCGTGGCGCTTCTGGAGAAGGCGCTCGGTCCGGAGCACCCGAAATTCGCGACCCTGCTCAATAACCTTGGGGCCCTTTACAAGACACAGGGACGCTACGCGGAGGCGATCCCGCATTTCGAGCGCAGCTTGAGCATTCGCGAGAAGCGGCTGGGGCCGATGCATCCCGATGTGGCGGCTTCGCTCAATAATTTAGCCGCAGTCTATCGTGAACAAGGTATCGGCCAAGCAGAGCCGCTCTATAAGCGGAGCTTGGCCATCGTGGAAAAGTCCGTGGGAGAAGGACATCCGCACGTTGCCACAGCGCTCCACAACTTGGCCGGGATATACGTTGAACAGGGCCGCTCCGCCGAGGCTGAAGCGCTCTATGTGCGCAGCATTCGCATCGTTGAGAAGGGCTGGGGCGCGGACCATCCGCAGGTGGCCGCTACCCTGAGCAACTTGGCACAGCTTGCGGTGGCCCAAGGCAAGTGGGAGCAAGCAGCCGGGCATTGGCGACGCGCAACCGGCATCGTGCGTTCCCGCATGGAGCGCGGACACTCCTCGATGGACGAGGAGAAAGGTCGCTTGCGGCAGACTTCCCGGTATTTCGCCGGTTTGCTCAAGGCCACATATCGGCTCGCAGCAAGGGATCGCACCTCGCGAGCCGCAGAGATGTTTGAAGTTGCGCAGTGGGCGCAAGGGTCGGAAGCGGCCGATGCGATTGCTCAGATGGCGATCCGCAGCGCGAAGGGGTCGGCCAACCTGGCGACGCTGGTGCGTGAGCGGCAGGATCTGCTTGCGGAGTGGCGGAGTAAGGACAAGGAACTCGTTGGGGCACGCAGCGCGCCGCCGGCTAGCCGCAGCCAGGCAAGAGAGGAGGCATTGGCCAATCGTCTCGCGGCGATAGATGCGCGGGTGGCCGGCATCGATGCGCGCTTTGCGCGTGATTTTCCCGACTATGCCGCGCTGTCGAGTCTGAAAGCTGTATCGGTGACCCACATACAGGCCCAGCTCGACGCGGACGAGGCGCTTGTCCTCACCCTGAATACCGACGCAAGCTTCGAGCCGGTGCCCGAGGAGACTTTCGTTTGGATTGTAACCAAGACTGATCTCCGCTGGACGCGGTCCGACCTTGGCACCGCGGCGCTCGAGCGGGAAGTGGTCGCGCTGCGTTGCGGCCTCGATATCGCGGCATGGCATGACGACGGCGCAACGCGCTGCGCAGGCCTGGTGGGCAAGCCGGGCGCGAAACCACCGCAACCCGGTGAACCATTGCCCTTCGATGCCGGCCGCGCGCACGCGCTCTATAAGGGTATCTTTGGCGAGGCCGCGGACACAATCAACGGTAAGAAGCTGATCATCGTGCCGTCGGGTGCACTCACGACGCTTCCATTTCAGGTGCTCGTAACGAAGCCTCCCGCATCCTTAGACCTACGATCGGCCGCTTGGCTCATTCGCGACCATGCGACAACCGTTCTGCCTTCGGTCGCATCGCTCACCGCTCTGAGGCGCACGGCCAGGGTGAGCGTCGCGTCAAAACGCATGATCGGTTTCGCCAACCCTTTGCTCAACGGCAACCAAGGCGATCCCGTTCACGGGGCGTGGTTCAAAAAGCAGGCGGAAAAGGCGCGAATGCAAGCCGGTTGTGCGACCACGTCAAGCCAGCGGGCAGGATCGGTGCGCGGTCTCTCCCGCGCTCCTGCGATCATGCCGAGGGTCGCAGGCCTTGCTGACATTGCCCTCATCCATAGCCAGTCACCTTTGCCAGAGACGGCGGAGGAGGTGTGCGAAGTGGCGCGGGGCTTGGGCGCTGATGTCGCGGACATGCGTATTGGCAAGAACGCCACCGAGTCCGAGGTCAAGAGATTGTCGGCCGCTGGCGATCTCGCGCGATTTCGGATGGTCCATTTCGCAACGCATGGCCTCCTGGCCGGCCAGCTTTCCAGCACGAATGAGCCCGGATTGATCCTGACGCCGCCCGCGCAGGCAAGTCAGGACGACGATGGATTTCTGTCGGCATCTGAGATTGCAGGACTGAGACTTAATGCGGACTTTGTCATCCTGTCTGCCTGCAACACAGCGGGAGGCAACCGTATCGGAGAGGGAGCCGAAGCGTTGTCGGGGCTGGCTCGGGCCTTCTTCTATGCGCAAGCGCGCGCTCTTTTTGTCTCCCACTGGGAGGTCGACAGCAAGGCAACAGTGGGTTTGGTGACGACCATGGCCAGCGCTCTGCAGCAGACCGACGGGGTCGGGCGCGCCGAGGCGTTGCGCCGAGCGATGCTGACGGTAATGGCGGACAGCTCGCGCCCCGTTGGCTGGGTGCAGGGCTGGCATCCTTCGATATGGGCGCCGTTCATCATCGTCGGCGAGGGCGGCGCGAGGCGTTAGCAGGAAGGTATCGTAGGCGGAGGCGCGCTCATTGTGGTGAAATGCACGCACGTCCAATCGCTGTTGTCGGCGGTTTCATGTCTGCTTGGGGGCAAAACCTGATCCGCGGTAGACAGGCCCATAACTTGGGTCGCGCGGTGTGAGCTGTTGGGCCAACAGGCAAGGTGGTCGAGCACGTACACGGCCGCTGGCGGATGCCGAAATCATTCGATATGACGCCGGGGATGCGCGAGCGAGCGAGATTGATCCCAGAAGCCGACATCGAAGGGCATGCGATCAGCGATGTGGAATCCGCAGCGACCGTGGCCGCTCTCAGCGGCATCGAGTTGGGCGCCGCCTGTGTGAACCCTGGTCCGTGTAGTCTTTACTTTCCCTGATGTGAAAGTCGGCGAAGGCTTCGAAGCAAGATCTCCGTCTCGGCAGTCACGCCATTGCCGTCGAGTATGATTGGCCGTGATCCTCCGCCGAGCGAGGCGAAACTGTCACTGTGCAGGAAGAAGACGATGGCCGCTGCGATCATCTAATTGGATGGTCGGCAAGTTGGTGTCGGGTGACGGTGAGTGACTCGGTTCGCACTGATCATCAACGACGATGATTGGGAGTTGACCCATTGTCCGTTGGAGCGTCCGGCGAGGCCGGCAAGGCATTGCATGATGAAACTTGGAGTCAAGTTTTCTTCGCACGTAGTAGGGACGGCTCTATAGGAGCCGTCCCTCCGCCTGCCAAGCCAAACCCCATCAGACCAAAGCAAACCGTGCCTGAGCTTAGGTACCCGCCTACGTTATTGCTCGGGTTTGCGCGAACCGCGAATGGGGTAACCGAGCTGCGGCTCACTTGGACGTTGCCGAAGGCGATGTCTCTGGCGTGAGAAGCCCAATCGCGCAGCGAAGCGTGCATCGGAGCAGAACCACCCTGTGTCAAGTGCGGCGGAGCTAAAATTTCGCACGCATCGCGGCGAGCCTCCCGCTCGCAAGCGAAGTTTGATACCGAAAGAATGACGCCTGCCGGTCCCCGATCATTGCGAGCCGCAACTGCAAGATGGCCACCATGATGTCCGGATACGGGCAGTTTCGGGCCGCCACCAGCGCCACCTGTGACAGTGACTGTATTGACGACTGGTCTCACGGCCGGATCAGTGTGCGTGGAATTTGGCACATTTCGAGTGCGAGTTCGGCCCGCTTGTCTCATTAGGTTCTAGACCCGCCGCACGAAGGGCGGCGACGACAAGAAAACCATTGCAATTCGTGGAACTGTGGCAGCCGCACGAGACGTCTCAGATGGGTGCACCCATTCGAGGCTTCCCAATAGCCTTCGCTGGCGATGCAGTGCCCCCGATCACCTCGCCGGGGACATGGGTCGCTTCATCCCAATTGCGGACATTGAGGACGCAGCAATCGGCGTCTCGGAAGCGCCGCCGACGGTGTCGGCTCTAAGAGGTATCGCGTGAGTGCGTCAGAAGTCGTTCTACTCTCCGATCTCGATCGCGTCATCGACTTCGATGTCGTTTCGCGCGATCCCAGGCCTCAACTGCTGCCCCAAGGGACGCGAGCCGAGTGGCCGGCGGCCACCGGTTGGCTAGCCTATTCACTTCAAGCCATTACCCAGTGGACGTACTCGATGTCGTCACTGCCAATGGATTCCAGAAGTCGCCCGGCGAGTATCTCGACCCCGCGCTGCGTCGTCCGCTGACGCTGACCAAGCACGGCCGCCCACACCTGGTGCTGATCGCAGCCGACGAATATAGGCGTCTGATCAAGCCGTCCGAACAAACGCCAACGCGGGCGCCGACGCCGCCTCGGCGCGCTGACCCCACTCTTCTGTTTAAAACTGAAGCTTCGTCTTGCCTGACGCTCACGACGGCCGGGCCGAATCAGTGATTCGAGTGGCATAATGGTGGTTGCAACATCAACTATTGGCGACTCAGCACAAGTGTCCATCGACGGGCTCGAGGAGGAATCCACTGACGCTGACGGCCACTGAATTGGATCAAATCCTGTCCGGTGCTCCGGGTGAACTCGATGTTCATCTGCAGCTCCTGGAGCGCGATCTCGTGGTCGATCAATGTAACGTGCGAATGCATTGCCACTACCTCACGGTCGATGCCAACGGACGCGTTCGCTTGGCCAGACTTGCGGAATTCATGCGCTCTGCAATGGCAGACTACGCCTGTCCAAAATCGAAGCTCACCGAGGCCAGGGCGCGCGATCTGAAGTTCAGGTCAACCACGGCGGTCGCCAGCCTTCACCAGGAAGCGCTGAAACTCTTTACCGATATAAAGACGACCGGCGAGGGCGGCGAGATGCTGCTATATCTGCTCGCGGAGCGCTTTCTGAAGCTTCCGCAGGTCCTCTGCAAGATGGACCTCAAGACAGATTCCCGCATGCACTATCATGGCGCCGACGGCGTCTATGCGTCCGTATCGAATGATGGAGTGCTGCATCTCTATTGGGGTGAGTCAAAAATCTATTCCGACGCTGCCACGGCAACGCGCGAATGCTTAGCTTCATTAGCCCCGTTCCTTCTCGAGGGGGATGCCGATGACGCAACGCGGGAACGTGATCTCATCCTCCTTCGTGACAAGGCGGACCTCGATAATCCGAACCTTACGGCTGCCTTTCGGAACTACTTTGACCGTACAAAGCCGCTTTCAAACCGCGTGCGCTATTGCGGTTTGGCGCTGGTCGGCTTCGATGCTGATTTCTATCCTTCAGGCGATGCCCAAGTTGCCGCCGATGCCATGGCTGAGGCCGCTCGCAAGCAAGTAGAACGATGGAAGTCTCAGCTCGGCAACCGTCTGACTGAGGAAAAGCTACAGCAATTCCATATTGAGTTTCTTTGTATTCCCTTGCCGTCTGCCGAAGGGTTCCGCGAGGCCTTCCTCAAGGCGCTCGGCCTATGACGCGCGCCGAACTACAGCGCTGGCTCCTCGACGAGGGTGTGCGAGCAGAGATCGCCTCGGTAACGCGCGCCACCATCGTCGCCGATCTCGAAGGCATTGTTCCATCCCCAACCGCAGAGGCCCCCGTCGATCCGCTGGATTGGGATCGGCTCCTGTTGGCTGGCAGCATTCTCACCCAAAGCGCCGAGCGGGAGTTTGCAGAGGTGGCTTTGCGCATCGCAACAGCTGCGCTCGCCCTCGAAACTGCGCCCCGCATCAAGGATGCAGGAGCTATCCTATTTGAGCAGTTGGCAAACCACCGTTCGGTTCGTCTTGCGGAAAACAGGAATCTACTCCTGCCAAATCTTCAGGCCAGGCTCGGTGTCACAGCCAGGCTCGATGCGGCTCGCCGAGTGTTCGAACACTCTGTTCTCGTCAGCGCCACCGGCGAGTGGATGTCCGTTAACGACTTTCAGCGCCAGTTCTGGTCGGGGGCAAACGAACCTGCGACCTGGATTTCTGCGTCAGCGCCGACAGCCTCGGGCAAGACGTTCCTCGTATTGCGCTGGCTCGTCGAGCAGCTGCAGATTACTGACGCGCGGGTCGTAGGCTACATTGCGCCCACGCGCGCCCTCGTTTCCGAGATCGAGGAATCCCTTCGCGCATCGCTTTCAGCTCACAACATTGAGGGGATCGAAGTCACCTCACTGCCACTCAAGGACAAATACCTCGGAGCGATCTCCGGGAAGCACAAAGTCATCTACGTCCTGACGCAAGAGCGTCTCCAACTGCTCTCCAGGGTCATCGGCACCGGCCTGCAGTTTCAGCTCCTTATTGTCGACGAGGCACACAAGATCGGCGACCGTGGGCGCGGGGTCGTCCTACAGGATGCGATTGAACGTGTAGTTCGATCTAATGTCACTGCGCGCGTCGTCTTCATTAGTCCGGCGACGCAGAACCCTGAAATTCTCCTGGAAGACGCACCGGAGTCCACGCCGCAAAGAACTATCAACAGCGACACACCAACGGTCGTCCAGAATCTTCTCACTGCATCACAGATTCCCCGTAAGCCGAAGGAATGGCGGATCGACGCCCTTGTTCACGGCGAGGCATTGCCCCTTGGTCTGCTCACCCTGCAAAACCGCCCAACCTCGCTGAAAAAGAAGCTCGCGTTCATTGCGGCGTCACTCAGTACAGCAGGAGGCACTTTGGTCTATGCTAACGGTGCAGCGGATGCGGAAGGCATTGCAGACCTGATCTACCAGCTGCTGCCAGCGCCCCCGACGATCGATGAGGAGCTCCTTGCGCTCGCGGATCTTGCCCGCAAAGGCGTGCACGAAAAATATCGGCTGGCTGTCGTCGTGCAGCGTGGCGTCGCCTTCCATTATGGCAATATGCCTTCGCTTCTTCGAATCGAAATCGAAAGGTTGTTCCGGATTGGCAAGATCAAGTTCCTCGTCTGTACATCCACCCTCGTCGAAGGCGTGAATCTCTCTTGCCGCACGATCGTCCTGCGGGGTCCGCAAAAGGGCAGAGGCAAGCCGATGGAGGTCCATGACTTCTGGAACCTCGCGGGACGGGCTGGAAGATGGGGAGACGAATTCCAGGGCAACATCATTTGCATAGACCCTGCCGACAAAACGGCGTGGCCGAATGGCATTCCGAAGCGGTCACGCTATCCGATCCGCCGCGAGACAGATGCGATCATTACCCAAAGCGCGGCGCTCATTGATTTCATTGAGCGACGCCAGCAGCTCTCTGAACAGGAGCTGTCATCAAAGTACCAGCAAGAACAGGTCATGGCCTATCTTCTTGCCATGTACCTGCGCGAGGGCACAGTTGTTGGGGGCCCCTTTGCGCGCCGACACAACCCTGCATCGATTCAGAAGATTGACGCTGCCCTGTCGAAAGTCGGCCCGATCGCTGTCCCACTCCAAATCGTCAACGATCATTCGGGCGTGAATGCTGTCGGTCTGCAAAAGCTGCTTGTCGATCTGCGCGCCTATGCTGGCGATGTCGAAGACCTATTGCCAGCTCCTCCAGAGAGCGACGATGCCTACCCTCGCATGACCTCCATCATGCGGCGGATCAACGCCACGCTCTACCCAACCTTCCTGCCGGACTCCCTGGTGCCTCTGCACACCCTTGTCGTGCTTGAATGGCTGAAGGGCTTTTCTCTCGCTCGCATTATCGATGCACGCATCCGCTATCACCGGAGGCATAGCCAGACTGTCGCCTTGCCCAAGCTGTTTCGAGAAACGATGGAGCTGGTCGAGCAAACTGCCCGATTTCGCGCGCCGAAATACATCGCGGCTTATATCGATGTCGTTCGTCATCACCTTCAGGAGGTTGGACGGCACGATCTCCTGGATGATGAACTGGATGTTGGTGTTGCGCTTGAGTTTGGAGTGTCTACCCGCACTCTGATCTCGCTCATGGAATTGGGCCTCTCACGCATGTCTGCCGTCCTCCTCTACGAAAAGATCGCGCGTGATGATCTTGATCACGATGGTTGCCGCGCCTGGGTAGCAGAACGCGCGGATACGCTGGACGCGCTTGAACTCCCTGTAGTTGTGGTGCGGGAGGTCAAGATGAAGCTGATCGGCGTGCAATCCTGAGCGCTATCGACGAACTGGCGTTGCTGGCGTCAGCAAACCTGACCACGCCGCAATTCCGCCTCAGACAAGATACCGCCAAGCCGCCGGCTCAAGGTGAGCACATAATGTCGATCACCCCATGAGGGCCCGCTGCCCCTCAGCTGCTGCCGAGATTCCCGGGCTTGTCACGAGCTGGGGAGCGTCAACCCCTTCTGGCCTGTTGCAGGAAATCATCCGAAGGTGGTGACCGGGGGTACAACGGACATACCGGCGGCAGGTCAACCAAACTCCGCCAGAGGGGCAGGCAGGGTCCGGTTTCTCTGCCTTTCGTCGATCAGATGCATCGATGAGAAATCCCAGTTGCAGACAATGACAGAGCAGCAACCAACAACGCTGCGTGCGTCGCCGAGCATATCCGGAATTCGAAGCGTCGCGGCCCAAAAGGTTACTTGAGCGCCGGCACGTTCAGCCTGCCATGGTCAGTTCCGCCTCGGTCGTTTCGGCGTCGACCTCCTCGCCCTGATCTTCGTCAGGCTCGTCCCCACGATACGCCGGCTTCCCGGTTGCCTTCTCAATGAGCAACAACAATTGTTGCTGGCGGGCGCGCATGAAACTCTCGAAATCGTCTGAACGAAGCTGTGCCGGATCAATCAAATGGCTCGACAGAAATCCGTCCAGCTTGTCCTGGGCGATTGGCGGCGAGGACTTGTCGCCGCTCTCGAGCTTAGCGAGATACTCGGACGGGCCAGCGCCACCGATGATCCGGTTAGTCTTATAGGACAAAGGGGTCTTGTTTATAATGCAGTCATAGACTGCCGGTTTGATCTTCTGCTTCTCGCACCACGACTTGGGGAAAATATGGTGGATGTCGACGTTCTCGCCGAAGAAGACAGTGTGATCGAATTTCTGGCCCGATCGAAAATCCTGAGCCCCTTCCTTCATCAGTAATGCATTCACGCCCTTGTATGCTGCCGAAAGTCGAATGCGCATCGTCTTCAATCGATCGGAACGGAATGTCGCCTCGCGGATAGTCGACGGCAGCGCGCCGCCCTTTAGCCAGGCTGGCACCTCCATGAAGTCACGCGCGGCCCGACCTTCTATCGCCGAGCCATACAGCTCTCCGAACACGCCATTCCAGTACCATTGAACGAGCTTGGCACGATTGGCTTCGTGCTCCCAATCGTCGCCGATGTCGGCGAGGATGGCAGCCAGTGGCACGACTTGCGACTGATAAGGCAGATCGAACACGCGATAGATGTGCAGCATGTGCAGGAATTTTGCGGCCCGGACGAAGCCGCCCTCGACCTTTACCTCGTACAACTTGTAGGCGTCGAGCGGCAGAGACAGGAGCGCTTGCCGGTTACCGATCACAGTCGGTAGCTCCTTGCCTTGCTTGCCTTCGGCTTCAGCAGCACGCCGCCGATCCCGCGTGTAGAACAACGAGATGGCATGCAGGAAATCGGTGTTGGAGACCTCGGCGATGATGCCGGCGGGTTGCCCACCTGGCCGCATCGTCTCAGCGAGCCTGTGGGCTCGACCCGGCGTGCCGTCCTTCCCGTACCAGTCTTTCCGCAACTCATGACCACTGGCCGCGTACATTGCGGTGACCAGCTCAAACGCGTCGAGCGGTTTGCCGCCGGTGTTGACCTTCTCGAAGACGACGCAGACAGCCTCCTTCGAGGTTCCGGCCCCGAGCGCGATGACAGGGACCTGGTACTTGGCGAAATTGTCGAGGACCGTCTCTTTGAACTGGGAGATCACGTTCCACTTGGCTTGAAAGTCTCCCTTCTTCATTGAATGCTCGATGAACTTGCGCTGCCAGTCGTCCCAGCGAAAGATCATGGAAACCGGATACATCAGCCTCTCGAACTCGTCCTGTTCGGTTCTGAGGTCGAGTTCAACCTTGCGCCCGAAATCAGAAGTCACAAGCTTGGTCTCGGGGATGGACAGAATGGCCTCCTCACGGTCGACCGACGGATCAAGCGCCTTCATGATGTCGATGAAGAACCAGCGCCTTACCTTCTTCTTCTTGGACGTGATCGTGGCCACCACCTCGCCCCTCAGGGCAACCTGGTAAAGCGAAGTCATGCGCTGCTGACCATCGAGCAACAACGATTGCGGCTTTGCGGCCAGAGCGGCCGCAGGGGCTCCTTCGATTGGGCGGGGCTTGAAATCGATCGCGCCGCCAGTATCCAGCGTCATCAGCGCGCCGATAGGGAACGCGCGAGACACCGACGCGATCAAGCTCTTGATCCGGTCTTCGTCCCAGACCCAGCTTCTTTGGAAATCCGGCAGTTGGAGGACGCCGCGGTCGCAGTTGCGCAGCAGCTCGTGCAGATCATACGGATTCGTCTTGAAGGTTGCCGCCATTTTCCCCTCCGCCCAACGGTCGATGATGCACTGCTCTCAACACGCGCTAACTACTGCGCAGCGACCGGCGGCGCCACCGCGATCGTGGTCTCTATGTACTCGAACATCGGGTTGAAGCAGGCGAAGTGCTGGGCGGCAATTCCCGGAACGACCTGCTCTGCAAAGTGTACTTTGTTGCCGACGAACCGATACCAGCCTGCCGGACTACCAGGGTCGACTGCAAAGTACCGCTCAAGCCCAGCAACGTCCTTGAACAGCAGCTCGATCGTCAATCGTGATTGTCCGCCATAGGTCGCATTGATGTTGGCATTCCAGACTTGGTTCCGTACAGACAACCCGTCAGGAACAGGTAGAAGTAACGCGTGACCTTCAAAGTTCGGGCATTTGCACACTAGGGACTGCTGGATCGATCTGGGCAGCTGGTTGCCTACAGCCGCCCACTCATCGTATCCCGCGTCGAAATCGAACAGGGCGAAGAACTTCCTTTGAGGATTGTTCCTATACAGCTCTTGTCGGCGCAACAATTTCCGCAAGAAGCCGCAGTCGAACGCTTGAACGAGATCAAAAGGACGCTGGCGATCCGGATGTAGCTTCCGCCATGCTGTCTCTAGGATCGCCACATCAGAAACGCCCTCTGTGAACAGCACTGGCTTTGTTGTTGCGCCGACAATTTGTTCGATGTTGAGCTTCGCTTCCTGCTCAGAGAAGCTGATCAGGCCCGCCGACAACGAACCGATGATCTCGGATTTCTCCCTCTGGGCGGCGACGACGGCTTGGCCGTTGACCTCGAAGACGCGGAGGCGGGTCTGCACCTTCGCCGAGATCGTCGAGGCGCTATGGCTGCTCATGAGGATGTGGTTGGTGCGGGCGGCCTGGTCGGAGATCTGCAGCACCTGGGAAAGGAAATCGTATTGCCATTCGGGGTGCAGGAAGGCGTCCGGCTCGTCGAGAAGCGTGACGCACTCACGGTTCTTGAAGAGCTCGGAGATGGCGAATAGGTAGATCGACTGGAATTGGCCATCGCTAAAGGCGCGCGACGTGACCTCCACTTGGGCGCCCAAGCGCACTGGGATGGAGACCTCCTCGATCATGCCCAGGGTGTGGAGCGCATTGAACTCGCAAAAGACCTCGTCCTGCGGCGTGCCGGCAAATGCATCGCGAAACTTCGCGACGTCAATTTCCAACCGATAAGTATCCGTATGTCGGTCGTAGAGTGAGCCGGGCGTGAAGTCTCCCGTGATGCAGTCCATTAACCTGTCGAGGAATAAGCGGGCAACGCCTTGGACACCCCAGAACAACTGATCGTCCTGGAATGGGTCGTAGGCGCGCGACCGGTGGACGATGCCTTTGCCCGGACGGCGCAACTTCAGAACTGTATTGCTACCCACACCCTCGATGCCAAGCTTCGTGCAGAGGAACTGCCGGGCGCGCGTCGCTTCCGGCATCATCAGCATCAGGGCGAGGAGCATGGCCTTGTAGTCAGGGCCGATGCCGATGAAGCGGAGAAGTTCGGCGACGTTGGCTTTGCGCACGGTTTGGCGGTAGCCGTCTCGATAGCGCTGGATCAGCTCGGAGACGGTGTCATTCTGACCAGAGTAGTAGACGATGATGTTCGCCGGCAGTGTTGCCCGTTGGAGCGTTTTGTAGTCCTTGCCTGCGACGTTCGCAGCGAGAGCGCCGCCTTTCCATTCGAGGCCAATCTCCTTGCCGTCGATCTCCCAGCTGATCGCGTAGTCGAACCCTGGGCCCTTGGCGCCCGGCTTGAAGCTGTAGATGTGGTCGAAGATCTCGATTAGGGCTTCGAGGAAGTTGGATTTGCCGGAGCCGTTCTTGCCGACGAAGATGTCGATGAAATCGTCGCCGACGAAGTCCAGCGAGAAGCCGCGCAGGTTCTTGTAGCGGCTGATCGAGACGGTGCGGAGGCGCATGGCTCAACCCACGGTCAGTGCGTCGGCAAGCAAGGCTCTGACTGCCGATGCTCTCGACAATCCCTGTCGAGCTTCTTCGCAAAAAGCGTCAAGCTTAGCGACCAGTGCAAGAATTTGCTTTTGCTCTTCAAGCGGCGGCACAGGAATCGGATATGCGCGGACTATTGCCATGTTGACGCGGGGTGCCGCGCCTCCGGTCGTCCGTTCTTTGGCAAAGTCCACGATCCATGGAGAGTTGATCACCAGCTCCAGAAATGCGGGGAGCACCGATGCGTTTGCACGCAGAAGCATAAGGCGCTGCCCCATGCAGAGTTGCGTATTCTCAGGTATCTGTGCGCCAACTCCTAGAATACCGCCTTCGCGCTTGTACAGAATGTCATTTGCACGAGGCTCCAGTCTTTCAATCCTTTCAAGATACGTGTCAGCAGAAACGTAGTGAGGTCGCGTTAGATCGAGGTGGCCGGGATAGATCTGCTCCGACTTGATGCAGAGCGCTCCCGAATCCGTCCACTTTGGGGTGGTGTGCGGACAGTCGACGATGTGCGACGTAACGCGACTCAGCGGCTCAATCGCCCAAGTCTTCGGCAAAGCGAACTTCGCTGCGCGATCCTGGAATGCTTTTAGGTCATAACTTTCCGCGTCGTGATCTGCTCGCAGTTTTCTTTGGTTTGCCCGATCAAGGCTTGAGCTTTGTCTTACGAGCTGGCCTTGAACGGCAAGATCTTGGATGATCCGCTTCAGCTCCTCAATGCTCTCCTCTGTCGTGAAGAGGGTGTCGAAGTGGGTTTCGATGCGGGACCAGTTGGTGGCGAGGTCGTCGGCGTCCTTGCTGTTGACGAGGGTGGCTAGCAGCTCGCGTACGAGCTTCTCGTGCGCCGCCATTGCCTCGCGCGTGCCCGCTTCCAGCGCATCACACAGCGCCATCAGCTCATCTACCTTCGCCACGATGCGTTTCTGATCGGCGAGGGGTGGAAGGGGGAATGGGGCGCCAAAGAACTGTTTGTCGTTGATCGCCGGATAGGCAATACCAGTTTGACAGCCTTCGACGTACTCCACGAAGAACCGCGACCGGAGCACCCAGTAGATAAATCGCGCATCCATGCCTTTGAATGGATGGACGATGGCGAAAGCAGTGCTCGCGATCGGCTGGGGGTCGAAGTCCTCGTCAACGATTGCGATGTTCAGAAGATACGGGCGAACGGTAGAGTAGATTAGTGTACCCCTCTTGACGATTTTCCGGGCCCGTGACGGCGCAGCGCTTGCATCCAATATCGTTGGCTCGATGATCCGGCCGGCACGTTGATCAATCGCACCAACATCGATGTAGGTGAATTGTGCTTCCGGCTCCGATTGCCCCAAACTGTGACCAATCTTCGCGACATTCACCCATTCCCAGCTTTGCGGGGTTTTGTAAGGATGATCCTTGGGCGCAAGGCTGCCCTTGTTGACATACTTGGAGACATACTTCCGCACCGCCTCATCGATGGACTGTTGATCGAGACTTTTCACTAGTGCCGACGCAGGCTCATCTGCTGCATCCTGTGGGACGAGCTTGCCACGCACAGCCAGATCGAGGACTAGGCTGCGTAGCTTCTCGATCCCATAAAGAGACACCTTGCCGCCGTTGCCGCGGCCAGCGCCGTTCTTGGGCTCGACCGCGCCGGTCCAGATGTCGAGATGCTCGACAAGCAATTGCGCCGGATCGCTCATGCCTTGCGCCCCAGAGCGTCGGACAGGATCGCCTTCAACTGGTCACGCAGCGCTTGCACGCTTTTCTGGCTCTCGGCGAAAGCCGCAAGCAGCACTTCAGGATCGTGGCTTTCCGCCTCGGGCACGTGCGGGTTCTTCTCGTCGAGATTGTAGTTGCGGCTCGCGATGTGCTCGGCCGAGATCTTCCAGGCATGCGGCGTCTCTTTGCGTGAACGGAACTTCTTAGCCTCGTCGCCCCACCAGTCGCGCAGCGTGTTGAATTCTTCGAACTGCATCGGCCGGCCCTTGTTGTAGTTCACAACGCCGGGCGGATAGGGCTGCTCATAGAACCAGATGTCCTTCGTCGGCTGCCCCTTCGTGAAAAACAGGATGTTGGTTTTGATGCCCGTATAGGGGTTGAACACGCCGTTCGGCATCCGCACGACAGTGTGGAGCTTGCAGGTCTCCAGCAGCTCTTGCTTGATGTTCTTCTTAGTGCCCTCGCCGAACAGGAAGCCATCCGGCAGCACGACGCCGGCGCGCCCGTTCACGCGCAGAAGCCGGATGATGAGCGCCATGAACAGGTCCGCCGTCTCGCGTGTACGGTACTGAGACGGAAAATTGTTCTCGATGCCATCCTCTTCCATGCCACCGAACGGCGGGTTGGTGGCGATGACGTGGACGCGCTCTCGGTCTCCGTAGCTCGCGAATGGCTTGGCGAGGGTGTTGTCGTGGCTGATCCCCGTCGGCGTATCGATGCCATGCAAGATCATGTTCGTGATGCAGAGATTAAAGGGGAGCGACTTCTTCTCGACGCCCCTGATCGTGCGGGAGAGCGTTTCGCGGTCCTCACTTGTGTGAACAAATTGCTGCTTGTGATCGATTGTGCAAGCAAGGAAGCCGCCCGTGCCGCAGGCGGGATCGAAGACGATCTCGTCAAGCTGCGGGTTGAGCCGGTCAATGATCAGCCGCGTCACGGCGCGCGGTGTATAGAACTCGCCGGCATTGCCTGCGCTCTGCAGGTCCTTCAGGATCTTCTCGTAGATGTCGCCGAAGGTGTGGCGGTCCTCGCTGTTGTTGAAATCGATCTCGGCAATCTTGTTGATCACCTGCCGCATCAAGGTGCCGGACTTCATAAAGTTGATGGCATCCTCGAACACCGCACGCACGACTTGCGCCCGTCTGCCAACCTCCCCCTTCGTCGGCAAGTCCTTCAGCTTGGGGAAGAGCTGCGAATTGACAAAGTCGAGGAGCGCTTCGCCAGTGGCGCCTTCCGCGTTCGCCGCCCAATTCCGCCAGCGCAGGTGCTCAGGGATTGGCGACGTGAATTCGTCCTCGATCAGCTCGAGTTCGGCTTCCCGATCGTCAAAGATCTTCAAGAAGATCATCCAAACCAGCTGACTGATGCGCTGTGCGTCGCCATCAACGCCCACGTCCTTGCGCATGATGTCCTGGATGGACTTGATCACCCCCGTAATGTTTGTCATTCGTTGCCGGCCTGCCTGTAGATCTGCTCTTCGAGCTCGCGGATGGCCTTCTCATACGCTGATTTGCCGCCGAAGATCGTGTTGATAATCTCGACCGGGGTGCCGATCCTGTTGAAGGGCTTCAGCTTCAGCACCTTCGTCTGCTCGATCGTGGTGACGCCCTCATCCGCGTACTTGTCGAGCAAGGCTTCCAGCACCGCGCGCGCTTGTTCGCCGTACTTGGCGAAGTAGTTCCGCTTCTTGACCTTCTCCGCCCGTTCACGGCGTGTCAGCGGAGGCTGATCGTACGCGACATGGCAAAGGAGATCGAAGTCGCCAACGTCGCGGCCGACTTCCTCGGCGAGGTTCGCCAGCAGAATGCCGCGCTGCTCCAGCTCGTCGATAATGGCCTGCTTTCGGTCGCTCTCGTTCCACTTGCGAATGAAGTCGTCGAGCGAGCGGTACTCCGCCTTCACCTGCTTGCGCGCGAACTCACGGTAGGACTCGGTGATCAGCTGACCGTCAGGTCCCAAGAACTCGATGCGCTCCGCGATGATGCGCGCGTCGACGCCGCTCACGCGGATCTTGGTGACGCCCGCACCTTCGTCGCCATCGTCCCCCTCGTCGCCGCCTTCGCCGTCATCGTCGGGGTCTGGCGGGACGATGGGATCGCCGGGCTCAGGGTTATAGATCACGACCGGATCGCCATCGAAGTCCGGATCGCGGAACAGTTCGGTGGCCTTTTTGAAATCCATGATCGTGAAGAAGAACTTGTTGTTGTCCTCGTCGATGCGGGTGCCGCGCCCGATGATCTGCTTGAACATGGTCATCGAGTTGATTGTTCGATCGAGCACGATCAGCTTGCAGGTCTTGGCATCGACGCCGGTCGTTAGAAGCTGTGATGTGGTCGCGATGACGGGGTAGGGCTCTTCAGGATCAATGAAGCGATCGAGCTCGGCCTTGCCTTCGGTGCTGTCGCCGGTGATGCGCATCACGTATTTGGAGTTGTTCCGCGCCAAGTCTCCCGCCGCGTTTACGATGGCCTTGCGCATCCGCTCTGCGTGGTCGATGTCCTCGCAGAAGATGATCGTCTTCGACATCGGATCAGTCGCGCGCAGGAATTTCATCACACGGTCCGCGACCAGCTTTGTCCGCTGATTCAGGACGAGGATGCGGTCCATGTCTTTTTGATTGTACTGGCGTTCCTCGATCTCATTGCCGAGGTCGTCAATCATGCCGGGAGTCGGCGTCCACCCCTCGATGTCGCGATCGATGTCGATACGGATGACCTTGTAGGGAGCGAGGAACCCATCCTCGATCCCTTGCTTCAGGGTGTACGTGTACACCGGAGCACCGAAGTACGTGATGTTGGACTCGTACTTCGTCTCCTTCGGCGTCGCCGTCATGCCGAGTTGGATGGCGCCTGAGAAGTATTCGAGGATTTCACGCCACGCGGCGTCCTCGGCAGCGCTCCCACGATGGCACTCATCGATCACGATGAGGTCGAAGAAGTCGCGCGACACCGACTTGAACGCCTTGTCTGAGGGGTTGGGGCCGGTCAGAGCTTGATAGAGACCAAGGTGGATCTCGTATGCCGGATCGATCTTGCGGTCGGCGATCTTGGTCATCACCGCGCCGAACGGCTTGAAGTCGTTCACGAGTGTCTGGTCGACGAGAATGTTCCGGTCAGCAAGAAAGAGGATGCGCTTGGCCTTGCCGGCCTTCCAGAGGCGCCAGATGATCTGGAATGTCGTGTAGGTTTTGCCGGTGCCCGTCGCCATGACGAGCAGCAGGCGCCGATCACCTCTCGCCACTGCCTCTATGACGCGGTTGATCGCCTCGACCTGGTAGTAGCGGGGTTCCTTGTCGCCGACATCCGCATGATAGGACTGCGTGACCAGAGCCACTTCGGGCTCAGCGATGTTCCTGTGCCGCTTGTAGCGGTCCCAAAGGTCTTGCGGCGTCGGGAAGGCGGTCAGGCTGAGCTCGAGCTCAATGGGGTCGGTGCCCGTCGCGACCTTGTTATGCGAGGCGAACGCATCGCCGTTGGAGCTGAAGGCGCTCGGTACGTCCAGAATTTCAGCGTAGCCGAGCGCTTGCTGCATGCCGGCCGAGACGCCGAAGTTGTTGTCCTTGGCCTCAACGACCGCGATCGGGATGGACGGCTTCCAGTAGAGAACGTAGTCGGCGAACTTTCGTAGCTTTTTGTTCCGAGATGAGAGGTTGCCTCGAACGACAACCGGCCCTGGGGTGAGAGTTACTTCACGCCGGATCTGCAGGAGCTGGTCCCACGCGGCTGCCTTGATGGCCGGCGTGATGAACAGGTCACAGATGTCGGTTTCGCTAAGCCGCTGTTTGTCAGCCTTGTCCACTGCCCCTCCCCCGCGAGGCGCTCCATGCAACGAGTGGAGCCGATTGGCGCGGAAGGCCGCAGTCGATCCACGTCGACCACCTTATCGACCGTTGCCTTACACGTCGATGGGGACGGGCACTCAGATGCAGGGCTTTGCGTCCAGTTGTGAAGCCAACGGAAGGGATATCAGGTAGCTCAGGTTCGCCCTACAGGATGGGTAGTCGGAAGTGCAGGGCCCAGGTCAGTACAGCGGTTGTCAAAGAAGTTCGCAAACCACATTCTGTTTCGGGAGCCGCTTCGCTGGTCAAACCGGCGGCCCACGATGATTCGTGTGGTAGGATTGGGATCGAAGTCCGTTCACTGGTGTCAAGCGGCCGTGTGATGGAGATCAACACGGTTCAGATCGCCGGCATCGCTCAACTTCCGGTTTCTCTGCATTGCGGTCATCGAGTGTCGACAGTGCCCCTCAACGAGACGCGTCTCATTTGGGTTCACTCCAGCGAGGCGTCTCGGCCGCGACAGCAGATATCGATACTGATTGCATTTTTTACGAGATCCGAGTTCAATTCAGAGCTGGGTGTAGACCTCAACGAGACATCCCAAGTCCCTCAAGTAGATTTTGGCTTTCCTCCCTCGTACCAAGCCTTGGTGCCATTCACGATGTAGGCGACCGTCAGCATCACGGGTGCCTCGATAAGAACGCCAACGACCGTCGCCAAGGCGCCGCCGGAATTGAAGCCGAACAAACTGATCGCCGCTGCCACGGCAAGCTCGAAAAAATTGGCGGCACCGATCAGCGCCGAAGGCCCGGCGTTCGCCATACCTCATTGCTCAACCTGCAAATCGCGCTTGAGCTATGAGCATCGAAACGGCGATGAAGCGAGCGCCACAAGCACGTCGGCCCGAGCAGGGAAAGTTCAGTGTCTCGCAACGTGTCGCGTCAGGTGCGTTGGATTTGGGCCAACCTCATGCCGCGGGACTTTTCGTTGCTTGCGTTTGCGATTGCCAGCTCCCGCACGATGCGGGAGACGCATTCGACCGCCGGAGTGGGTGCCAGCGTACGCGAAGCGCACAGGGATACTGTGCGGATGAAACCTTTGCCTTTGATGCGTACAGCTTTGAGCTTGCGGTTGGAGGCGTCCGCGTAGATGGCCGACCACGGCAGCACGGTGTAGCCGATCCCTTGTGCGACGGCTGCCTTCAGCGTCGGGATTGAATCGAGCTCCGCTACGATGCGCGGCTCGATGTTGACGCGGGCGAGAGCCGCCTCGAGTACGAGTCGCGAGCCATTTTTTCCGCTCGGCAGCACCAAATCCATGCGCGCCAGCTCGCGGATCGGTATCTGATCGGCGACCCGAGCTTGCGGCGGGACGAGCAGGAACAGCTCCTCGATCCAGAGCGGGTCCATCTTGAAGCCTTCTGTCTGTTTGTTCTCAAACAGCACAGCGAGATCGAGACGGTTGGTCAGCATCATATCGGCGAGGCTGCCGCTCAGGTCCTCCAGCAACTGCAGGCGGATATTGGAATGGCGCCGCCGCACCTCCTCCAGCAGCGGCATGCTCATCATGCACGCCGTGCTTAGCGGTAGTCCGATGGATACAGGCGTGCTCGAGGCACCGGCAAGCTCTGACACCTCCGCTTGCGCCTGCTCCAGATGGCGCACGAGCACCTGGGCGTGACGGTAAAGCGCAAGGCCGGCTTGTGTCGGTGATACGCCGTGAACGGAGCGCGTTGCGAGCTTGGCACGCATCTCGGTCTCGAGCACAGCGAGCTGCTGGCTCAGCGCAGGCTGCGCCACCTTGAAGTGCGCCGCGGCCCGACTGATGCTTCCGAGCTCGATGATTTTCAGGAAGTATTCGAGACGCCGTGTTTCCATACGTGAGCATTCCATGAGAGCCAGCGCGCTGCCGCGACAGACCGGGGTATAAACACTGCTTATATATTCATACAAAATCGGTGTTGGCGAGGGCCTGCCAAGCGCAGGTATATGCTGAGTACGCAAAAATCAGAAACGCCGTGCACCAATGTATGGCGGCGGAAAGGGGAAGCGCATGGAGAGCACCGGCCACAACGTTTCGCCGACCGGCGCGCAGTGCCTCGTCGAAGGCCTAATGGACAGCGGCGTCGGGGCCTTCTTCACCAATCCCGGGACCTCCGAGCTGCACGCGGTCTCAGCCATCGATACGAGCGCCCGTGCGCGGGGCATCCTGTGCCTTTTCGAGGGCGTGGCGACCGGCGCGGCCGACGGCTATGGGCGCATCGCCGGCAAGCCCGGTGGGGTGCTGTTGCACCTCGGGCCCGGTCTCGCCAACGGCATGGCCAACCTGCACAACGCACGCCAAGCCGGCACGCCGATGGTGGTTGTCGTCGGCGAGCACGGTGAGGTGCATCTGGCCTACGACAGTCCGCTCAAGAGCGACCTCGACAGCCTGCCGCCGTTCTACTCGAAACACACTTGGCGCCTTCGCGCGGGTGACGATATCGCCAGCGTCGCCCGCGCGTCGGTTGCCTCGACGCTGGCGCCGCCGACCGGCATTGCCACCATTATTGCCGGTGCGGATGTGATGTGGTCGGCGGCCGCCGCGGCGCACGCCGGGGGCACGGATCCTGCGCTGCGCAAGATCGCCGTCGATCCGGCGCATATCCAGACCGCAGTAGAGGGTCTCCGCTCAGAGCAACCAACCGCGGTGGTGCTTGGCCGCACAGCGTTGTCGGAAGAGGGATTGAAGCTCGCCGGCGCCATCGCGCGTGTGACTGGCGCCACGATCCTGAGTGAGACGTTCAACGCCCGGCATACGCGCGGCGCGGGCCTGCCGGCAATTCAGCGCATTCCCTATTTCCCCGAGCTCGCCGTTCCGTTCCTTTCCAAGTTCGCGCGCCTCGTCCTGATCGGCGCCAAGCGCCCGACGAGCTTCTTTGCCTCGCCCGTGCACCCCAGCGATCTTGTCGGCGCTGAGTGCGAGGTCATCTCCTTTGGTGGCACCATCGATCCGCTTGATGTCCTGCGTACGCTCGCCGGCGAGATCAAGGCGCCGACCAACGTCGATGGCGCCGAGCGCAAGGTTCTGCCGCTGCAGTCGGGCGCTCTGACCCCCGGTGCTATCTGGGCTGCGCTCAATCATTTCATGCCGGAAGGCTCCATCGTCTCCGACGAGGCCGGCATGTCGAGCCGTGGTGCGGACGAGGCCATGAGCATCGCCGCGCGCCATGACTGGCTCAACCTCACGGGTGGATCGATCGGCCAGGCTCTGTCCGTTGCCGCCGGTGCATCAGTTGCGCGGCCGGGCTCCAAAGTGTTCGCGATGCAGGGCGACGGCGGCGGGCTCTACACGCTTCAGGCGCTATGGACGCAGGCGCGCGAACAGCTTGACGTCGTCAACGTCATCCTCAACAACGGCCGTTACGGCATCCTCGACTACGAGGCCAAGCGCCACGGGATCGAGCTCGGCTCCAAGGGCGCTTCACTGTTCGATCTGGGCTCGCCGAGCGTCGATTGGGTGGCGCTGGCCACCGGCTTCGGCGTGCGCGGCGTCTCTGCGTCGACGGCCGAGGAATTCAACGATCATCTGCGTGAAGCCATCGCCACGCCCGGACCGTGCCTCATCGACGCCCGGCTCAGCCGCCCGCCGAGCAGGAAGCGCTAGCCGGCCGCCACACGCACGTTCATCCAGCCGATTCAGGACCATTCAATGACCAAGAGCGCTCGACCGCCGAAAGTTCGCCGCAGCTATTTCGAATGCCCCATCATGGTGGAGAAGAAATGGGCCAAGGTTCCTGAGATTGACGCCGACGTCTTCATGCTCGATATGGAGGACAGCACGCCGCCCGACGCCAAAGTCGAGGCACGCCACCGCATCGTCAAGCTCGTCAAGGATCCGTCCTATCTCGGCGGGCGCGAGTTCGTCGTTCGCCCCAACAACCTGTCAACCGAATGGGGCCGGGCCGATCTGGAAGCCGTCGCTGACGCCAAGGCTCCCTTCGTCATCTATCCCAAAGTGCGCAGCGTCGAGGAGATGCGTGAGGTCAAACGCATCTTCGAAGAGCGTGGCGCAACGCCCGAGATCATGCTCATCATTGAGACGCCCCAGGCGGTGCTCCAGCTCGAGGCGATCGCCTCCTGTCCGGGTGTGACAGCCCTCCTGGTCGGCCCGGGCGACCTCAGCATCGAGACCGGCATCTCCATGTTCGAGGGTGCTGACGAGTTCACAGACGGCTTCATCTACACGCGCTCGAAAGTGCTGCTGGTCGCCAAAGCCTATGGTCTGCAGCCGGCCGATGCCGTCTTCACCGCAGATCTCAAGGATCAGGTGCGCATGCGCCAGGCCATGGAGCGGTCCCGCCGCATGGGCTTCACGGGGCTCATGAGTTTCTATCCGCCGCACGTTCCCATGATCAACGAGGTCATGTCGCCGTCGAAGGCGGACGTGGACTGGTCGCAGCGTGTGGTCGATACCTACACCAAGGGGCGGGCGGATGGCCTCGCCGCCATCTCGCTCGACGGCAAGTTCCTCACCGTCCACCAGTTCACGACAGCGCAGGAGACGTTGCGCGTCGCCAGCCTGATCCAGCAGAGATCGCATTAAGCCTGAGCAATAACGTGCGGGAGGATGCCGTGTTGAAGATAAAGATGTGTGCTGCCGTTGCTGCAATCCTGTTGTGGACCGGCGCGGCAATGGCGCAGGTCACGGTCGAGCTCGAACCGGGTTTTTCCGTCGACAAGGAGCTGCTTGCCAAAGCGCAGAAGGAAGGCAAGGTCTCCTACTGGTGTAGCCTCACCGAGCCCGAGTGCGCGCAGGCTGCGAGACGCTTTGAAAAGATTTCCAAGATCAAGGTGGAGTTCGTTCGCCTCAGCACAGGCGGCATACTCACCCGCATCACCAAGGAGCACTCGGCGAACATCCACTCCGTCGATGTCATCAGCCATGGTGATCCGCCGGTGTGGGAGACCATTTATAAGCCGAAGAAGTGGCTGGTGAAGTATGAGGCCGAAGGCGTGAAGAAGTACGCCAACGAGTTCAAGGACCCTGAAGGCTTCTACGCCGCGCATTGGATGATCGCAAACGGCTTCGGATACAACAAGAACCAGGTATCGGAAGCTGATGCACCCAAGAAATACACCGATCTCCTCGATCCGCGCTGGAAGGGCAAGATCGCCATGCCCCATCCCAAGCACAGTGGCGGCTTCAACGAGGCCGTGACGATCCTGTCGAAGATGTTCGGCTGGGATTTCTTCCAGAAGCTCAACGCCAATCAGCCGCTGGTGACGATCGGCTCGCAGTTCAATCTGAGGCCGATCATTGTCAACGGCGAGCGTGCGATCGCGCTGCATGGCGCCGACGCGCTGTTCCTCTCCGAGGCCAAGAAGGGAAGCCCGGTCGGGGTCATCTATCCCGAGGAAGGCACCGTCCTGAACCAGATCTTCGCGGGACTGGTCGCCGACGGTCCCAATCCCAATGCGGGCAAGGTGCTGATGGAGTGGCTGCACAGTGCGTCCTATCAGACGACTGTTGCCGAGAGCTATTGGCTCGTGCCGCATCCGGACGCCAAGTATCCGCCGGATCGTGTGCCGCTGAAGGATATGAAGATTCTGACGCTGCCCGGCACGGAAGCGCAGTCGGCGACCGAGGCGCGCGAGAAGTTCAGCGATATCTTCGGAGGTTGATGTGGCCGTTCAGGCGGTCGGCCATTCCTCCGGAATGGCCGGTGTGACGAAAAGCTCGGGCGGCGGTATCGTCGCCCGAGCTGCTTGGTGGCTGGCTGTCGTCGTGCTGGCACTGCTCATCGTGTGGCCCATCGGGTGGCTCGTTCTCATGAGCTTTGAGGACGGCCAGGGCGGCTTCACCTTCGCCAACTACGTTCGTGCCGCCAGTGCGCAGCGTTACTGGGATGCCGCCGCCAATTCACTGATTCTCGGCACCAGTGTCGGCGTGCTGAGCGTTCTCGTCGCTACGCCGCTCGCATGGGCAATCGCCCGCACCAACATGCCGGGCCGCCGCTTCATTCAAGTGATGGCGCTCGCCTCGCTCATCACGCCGGGCTTCCTCACGGCCGTCGCCTGGATCCTGCTGGCTGGCCCGAACGCCGGATTGCTCAATCAATTTTACAGAGCGGTGACGGGCTTTGAGGCTCCGCTGTTCAACATCCTCTCGATGAAGGGGATGATCTTCGTCACTTTGCTCGAGTGCTTCCCGTTCGCTTTCATCATCATCTCGAGCGCGATGCAGAATATCTCCGCCGAGCTCGAGGACGCCGCCAACATCTCCGGCGCCAGCACCATAAGGACCATGTGGCTCGTGACGCTGCCGCTCGTTATGCCGGCGATTCTGGCCGGCTTCATCCTGGCGTTTCTGGAAGCTCTCGTGCTTTTCAGCAGCCCTGCCATCATCGGGGTTCCCGCGCGCACGTATGTGCTCACGACCCAGATCTGGGCACTGTTTCAGTTCCCGCCGCAGCTCGGCGTTGCCTCCGCACTGTCGCTGCCCCTGTTGCTCATCACCATGGCGCTGCTGTTCGTCCAGCGGCGGCTGCTCGGCCGCCGTAGCTACGTGACCGTCACCGGCAAGGCCAGCGCGGCGCGCGTCATCGATCTCGGCTGGGGGCGCTGGCCGATGTTCCTGTTCTGCTTCGTCGTGGTTATGGCGTCGGCCGGGCTTACGTACATCGTGCTCTATTCCTATGCGGCTTCGAAAATCTGGGGACAGCTGCCGTTCGGCGCCAACTTCACCTTCGAAAACTTCAGGATGGTGCTGTTCGATCTGGACTCGGCGCAGAAGGGCCTGAAGAACAGCTTGATCCTGGCGCTCGGTGCGGCGACCGTGGCCGTCGCACTCGGTGGCATCCTGGCCTACGTGTTCGAGCGCCGGCTGCTGCGCGGCGCCTGGGCCGTCGGCTTTCTGGCCATGGCACCGATGGTGATCCCCGGCATCGTCTTCGCGGTTGGTCTGTTCTCGGCCTACACGCGCCCGCCGCTCATCCTCTACGGGACGCTTTGGATACTGTTCGTGGCCTACCTCACGAAGTTCCTGCCGCTCGCGTACATGAACTCGGCGACGGCCATAAAGTCCGTGAGCCAGGACCTGGAGGAGGCGGCCCGCATCTCCGGAGCCGGCGGCTTGGGCACCTTTGCGCGCATCACCGTGCCGCTCGTGAAGCAGGGCCTTCTATCGGGTTGGTTCCTGGTCTTCATCTATTCGCTGCGCGAGCTCAGCTCGTCCATCCTCCTGTTCACGAACAACACCATCGTCGCCTCTGTCGCTGTCTATGACCTGTACGAAACCGGCGCCTGGCCGCAGCTCAGTGCGCTGGGTTTCATCCTTCTTGTCATCAACACCGGCGTGGTCGCGATCGGTTACGTGGTGCTCGGCAAGAGCTTTGTCGGCGAGCGACCTTGAGAGACCGATATGGCAAGCGTGACCCTGACGAAACTGACGAAGGAATTTCCCGGCGCCAAGCCGGTGACCGATGTGTCGTTGGACATCCGCGACGGGGAGCTCATTGCCTTGCTTGGACCATCGGGCTGCGGCAAGACCACGACACTGCGCATGATCGCAGGGTTCATCGTGCCCACGCGCGGCGAGATTCGTGTCGGTGACCGCATCGTATCGAGCAAGGATAGCGTCGTGCCGCCCGAGCATCGGCGCATGTCGATGATCTTCCAGAGCTATGCCGTATGGCCGCATATGACGGTGTTCGATAACGTCGCCTTCGGCCTCAAGATGCGCAAGCTTTCGGCCGCCGATGTGAAGGAGCGTGTCGATCGCATGCTGGACATCGTGCACCTGAAGCCTCTCGCCGCGCGTTATCCGTCCGAGTTGTCCGGTGGACAGCAGCAGCGCGTCGCCCTGGCTCGTGCACTGGCGAACGAGCCCGAGACGCTGCTGCTCGATGAGCCGCTGTCCAACCTTGACGCCAATCTGCGCGAGGAAATGCGCTTCGAGATCCGGCGCCTGCACGACGAGTTCGGGATTACCAGCGTGTACGTGACGCACGACCAGAGCGAAGCCATGGTGACGGCAGACCGCGTCGTCGTCATGAATGCCGGCCGCATCGAACAGGTGGGAACACCCGAGGACATCTATGATCGGCCGGCAACGCGCTTCGTCGCAAGCTTCATCGGCATGAACAACCTGCTCGACTGCCGCCTGGCGTCGGGGAGGGCGATCGTCGCCGACACGCCCCTTGCGATCGAAAACCCTGCCGAGACGAACACCAACGCGCAGCTCGTACTGGCCATCCGACCGCACGAGATCGAGCTTTTCGCGCAAGGCACCAAGCCCGGAGACTCCATGAACGTACTGCCGGGTACCGTCACTCGCCAATCATTTCTCGGCGATGCGCGCGACTATCTCGTCAACCTCATCAATGGCCAGACGGTGCGTGTCTCCGCCAAGCCTGCCATGCGCGCCGCTGTCGGCGAGACTGTCTGGCTCCGCCTCCCGCCGTCCCACTGCAAGCTCCTCGAGTAGCGCCTCACCACAGTTTTTGTTGGTTGAATACACCATTGAGATTGGAAGAGCACGATGACCGCACCCCGTCCGCAGCCACTGCAGGGCTTTCGCGTCCTCGATCTCGCGACAATGATCGCGGCGCCCTATTGCGCCAGCATTCTCGGCGAGTTCGGTGCCGAGGTGATCAAGGTCGAGATGCCCGGCAAAGGCGATCCCTGGCGCTATTTCGGCACTATGAGCGAATCCGGATCCACGTTGAACTGGCTCAACGAGGCGCGTAACAAAAAGTCCATCACGCTCGATTTGCGCCAACCGCAAGGCGCCGACCTGCTCCGCAAGCTGGTCGCGAAAAGCGACATCCTGATCGAGAACTTCCGCCCCGGCACGCTGGAGAAGTGGGGTTTGAGCTTCGAGGCATTGAAGAAGATCAAGCCCGACCTCATCATGGTCCGTGTCTCGGCCTATGGACAAACAGGGCCATACAAGAATCGACCGGGCTATGCTCGCGTCGCGCATGGGTTCTCCGGTCTTACGTATCTAGCGGGCGAGCCCGATGGTCCGCCGGTCATCCCGGGCTCAACATCGCTTGCGGACTATATCACGGGTGCGTTTGGGGCCATCGGCGCGTTGATGTCGGTCATCGCCCGCGACCGCTTTGCTGTTGGGCAGATGGTGGACGTCAGCCTCTACGAGGGCGTGTTCCGCATGCTCGACGAGATGGCGACGCTCTATGCACGCGACGGCACCATTCGCGAACGCATGGGCGCCGACACCGTCAATGCCGTGCCGCACAGCCACTATGAGACCAAGGATGGCCGATGGATCGCGCTTGCCTGCTCCAGTGACAAGATGTTCGAGCGGCTGGCCCGCGTGATGGATCGCCTGGATCTGATCGAGCCCGGCCGCTTCGCCACCGTGGATCAGCGTGTCGCGCATCGCGACGAGGTCAATGGCATCGTTGCCGACTGGATGCGCACATACACGTGCGACGAGATCGTGCAACGCTGCCTCGATGGCGTCGTGCCGGCCGGGCCTATCAACAGCGTCGCCGATATTTTCCGCGACCCGCAGTTCAAGGCCCGCGAGAATCTGATCGAACGCGAGCACTCCAAGGCCGGCAAGCTCACAGTCCACAATGTTGTTGCGCGCTTGTCGGAGACGCCCGGTAGCGTAGATACACTCGGCCCCGACCTCGGTCAGCACAACGAGGACGTGTATTTGGGTTTGCTGGGGCTCAGTCAGGAAGAGCTCCAGACCTTACGAGAGCGCAGGGTTATTTGATATTCGTTAGGCCACCTAGCCCAAAGCGTCGCAACCGCGGCTAAGCAGGCGGCCGCGAGCACCACCTCGAGCAATAGGCGCTGCACGTCACTGCTGACGCAAACTGAATCAGATATGGCTCGGCCCATTTCACCGACGATCAAATCTCGCTTCTTGCGTGCGGTGTCCTTCGGAATCATGGATCTTTCTGTTTCAGGATTGGCGTCTGGAGATGCACCAGCGCATTGCCGTCCACATTGAGCGCCTCTAGTTCTAGCCAGTAGACAGATGTGCAATGCGAGACCTCCTCTTCGCGCACCGTCGCGAGTAACCGCCAACACATACATTTGGATAGGCGCCTGACGTCGCCGACTGTTCGGGATCGCTTGTGAGCTTCTCAATGTGATTGAGCGCGCGCATGGTCGCTTCTTCGCGTTGCTTGATGGCTGCCAGTCCGCGCAAGCTCTGCCCCATGGCATAGTAGCATATTGTTAACCCCAGACTGACAATCGCTAACGCCACCAGCGCCTCGACGAGCGTAAACCCCTTCATCATGGCCATTCGTCATGGCGGCAGCCCGTCGATTGAGACGGCTCCATTGATCCAGGCCACATTGATGGTCATGCGGCCGCTTCCGTAACTCAAGCCGATACGCCCCCCGGTTGAGCTGCCGTCATGGAAGAACACGAGCCCTGCGTCGGTGGCGTCACGAATGGCCGCGCGCGCAGTATCGAGCTTGAGCGTCATGCCAATCGGTAAGTGCGTAACCTTGCTGCCGGACGGGCTTGCCCAGGCGTTCTTTTGGGCATCGAAGTGGAAGGCAATCTCTCGCCCTTGCCGTATCGCCGCTGCGCGCGCAACTCTTAGGCCAGTGGCGATACGCAAGGCATGGGTGCGGAGCTCAGCTGTGGGCGAAGCTTTGCGGATGAGTGGCGCGTAAGCGGCGACCGCAGCGACCAGAGCGATAATAGAGAGAACGACCAGCAACTCGACAAGCGAAAACCCTGCTTCATCCGGCTCGCTACGCTCTGGGAACGCTGTGATCATCTAGCGGAGCGCCAAAGTGTTGATCGAGAGCACTGCCTGCATGACGGAGAGAATAATGCCGCCGACCAGAATGCCGACGATCACGGTAATCAGCGGCGACAGCAATGTCATGGCGCGTTCGAGGGCGCGAGAGGCATCGCGATCATACATATCGGCCAAATGAAGCAGCATCGTATCGAGCCGGCTCGACTCCTCGCCGATCGTAATCAGCCGCGTTACCGTGCGCGGCAAAATATCCCCGATAGCGAGGGCTTCCGATAAGCGTCGCCCCTCCTTGAGAGCGTCGGCAGCGGCGCGCAGATGTGAGGCGAGGGCAGTACTCGGGACGGCGGCGGCGGTAATGGACAAGGCTTCGAGGAGTTGCACGCCGTTGCGGACAAGGCTGCCGAGGGTGCGCGCGAAGGCGGCGATTGCCAGTTTGCGCTTGAGGTCGCCGACCACCGGAAGCCGAACTAGGAGGCGGTCCAGAGCGCCACGGGCCGCTGCACGCTGCAGTGCAACGAGAAAGCCCAAACCGAGCAAGCTACACGCTGGCACTAGCACCGGTCCATACCGCGAAAACAGGTCCGAGGTGTCGCGAGCGAACGCGAGAATGAACGGCGGCTCGGCCCGACTATCTTCAAATAGCTGAAGGAGAGACGGGAACAATACTGTCAGAATGATACCGAGCGTTACGAGAGCGATGCCGGCGAGAACCAACGGATAGACGAGAGCGGACTTTATGCGGGCGCGCACCTCGGCTTGGCCCTCCAGCAGGCGAGCAATTTCCGCAAGCGTGGACCCGAGCGTGCCGCGGGCTTCACCTGCGCGGACTAGGCTCGTCAACGCCGAAGGAATGATCGAACCTTGCCGCTCGAGTGCGATCGATAGTGACGCGCCGCCCATAACCTCCGACAGCAGTCTGCCGACCAGGGTTTTCGTTTTCGTGCTGGCCGTCTGATCGGAGAGGAGACGCAGCGCTTCATCGACGGGAATTTCCGCTTCGAGGAGCGTCGCCAGCTCCCGCGTCATATGCGCAATATCATCGAAGGTGGCGTTAGATTTTGTCCAAGTGAATTTCCAACCTCTTTCATTGACTTGGCGCGTTTCGAAGGGTGTTAGGCCGCGCGTAGCTAATGCGCCAAGAACATCCTCGCTCGATGAGGCTTCGATCGTTCCAGTTTCGATGCGCCCCGCGGGCGTATAGGCCGAGAAGTGAAACACCGGCATGGTCAGAACCTGGCGACGCGAAGGACTTCTTCTATGGTGGTCTCTCCGGCGGCGACCTTTCGTAGGCCGGATTGCAGTAGAGATTCCATCCCGGCGCTCCGCGCGGCTTGATCAATGTCGTGATCGCTCGAGCGGCGCACGATGCGGCTGCGAATCGCTTCATCGATAACGAGGGCCTCCATGATCGCCGTCCGGCCGTGATATCCTGTGTTGCGGCAAGCGGCGCAGCCTGTGGCTTCCTTCACGCCAGAAAAATCCGTGTTTGATAACAATTCTCGACGCAGGCGTTCCAAGAGCTCGGGATCTCTATGCCGCGGCTTGGCGCATGCTTGGCATAAGCGCCGGACCAGTCGCTGGGCGATGACACCAGTCAAGCTTGACGCAAGTAAATAGTCTTCGACACCCATATCAAGGAGCCGCGTGATGGCAGACGCCGCGCTGTTCGTGTGCAAGGTCGAGAGCACAAGATGGCCGGTAAGTGAGGCTTGAATAGCCGTGCGCGCTGTGTCGAGATCGCGTATCTCGCCGACCATGATCACGTCGGGATCCTGGCGTAGGATTGATCGCAGACAATCGACGAAGTCGAGACCGATTTGCGGTTTGACCTGAATCTGATTGATGCCCGGGAGCTGATACTCGATGGGATCTTCGACCGAGAAGACCTTGCGCTCGACGGAGTTCAATATTCTCAGTGCCGAATAGAGTGTTGTTGTCTTCCCGCTCCCTGTAGGGCCAGTCACCAGAACGATGCCATTCGGCTCAGTCAGTAGCCGTTCGAGCACTTCTCGCGCGTGCCCGTCAAGACCGAGCGCGGCGAAGGTCAACTCCACGCGTTCCTGATCCAAGAGACGCAGCACAATGCTCTCGCCGTGCTGCGTTGGCACGAAGGAGATGCGGACGTCGATTTGTCTGCCGCCCGTCATCAGTTTGATGCGGCCGTCCTGCGGCAGCCGGCGCTCCGCAATGTTAAGCTTGGCCAGGATCTTGAGGCGCGTGGTTACCCCGGCAAGGTACGTCGGAGCAAGGCGCTCAACTTCGGCAAGCACGCCGTCAAGTCGATAGCGCACCACTAGGGCGTTCGCTTGCGGCTCGATGTGTACGTCCGAGGCGCCTTGTTCGGCTGCGCCGGCCAGCAGTCGCTGAACGAGGCGAATGATTGGCGCCTCGCTCGCCGCGTCCTTGAGCCGCTGGATGTCATCATCCGCAACAAAGACCTCAGCATCGTCCGCCTCGGCAGCAAGTCCGCCGGAGCCATAGAGGCGATCGAGACCCTCGTCGAGATCTCGGGGTCGAAGAAGTCGCGGCGTGATGGGGCGATCGATGTAATAGCTGAGACCTAAGATGACATCCTGGTTGAAGGGGTTGTCGACACCAACGACAATCCCTTCGTCAGAAGCGGTCAGAGGCATGACTCGATTCCGGCGAAGGAAGTCCGTCTGCAGTCCTGCTATCGTCACAGGCTCGGCTGGGAGCTGGGAGCGTTCTGCGATCGCAAGCCTGAAGTGCTTGGAGAGAGCGTTCAGTGCCGCGTCCGCAGAGAGCAGGCCAAGCTCCGTCAGCACAATGTCGATGCGCTGTCCGGTCCGGCGCTGAGCTTCGCGAGCGCGCTGAAGCCCGGCTGGATCTAGCTGGACGGTTTCGGCGAGAAAGTCGAGAAACGCTTCTGTGGTATCGTTTGGATCGACCTGCCCTGCAAGTCGATCTGGGTCCGCTCTAGCGGTATCAGTGTGCAGCTTCTGCATCCCTACCACCTCATCTAGCTGGCCCCTCAGAGGGTGGCGCATCTTCAAAGAGGCAATCCTACACGGTCGCTACCATCAAAAACCAAGCGATCCAGATGGCCGGTGCCAGCGCTGCTCCGAAAGGAACAGTTGATGTGGCCGTCAGCTCGCGGTGCAACACAACTTGCGCGAACGTCAAACCGAGAAGTGCGAGCCCACAAGCTAGCAGGAGTACGTGCGGTAGGGCCTCAAGTCCTACCCAAGCCCCGGCAACCGCGGCGAGTTTGACATCTCCCAGCCCCAACCCCTCTCTGTGGCGTAGGCATCGATAGGATGTGCGAATCCCCCACAAAGCGAGAATAGCAATGAGCGCGGCGACGGTGTGGCGCGTGGCAGTGGCTAGCGCATCACCCTGTGGTGCCAAAGCTGCTGAGGTTACCAGTCCGAGCGGGATACTCGGTAGGCTGATCAAGTCGGGAACACGATAGCCGATAAAGTCGGTTCGCGCGATGATCAGCATCAAGCTGGCCAAGGCAAGCGAGGCTATCAGAGCGCGACCATCCAAAGCCCAAAATGATGCGGCACACGAGAGGAAAAGCGCTAGCCCCAAGACAATGGCGACGCCTCTATTGCGCATCGGTCTCGGCTGGCTGTCCTTCGTCGGGTTCGCTATGGTGCGCATGGGATTGCAGGTTGGCGTTTCGAGTGCAGCTTCGTTCAAACACTATCACTCGCGATGCTTAGGGGAGCAGCGTTCCGATGAGGGTGACGATATCAGGTCGTGTTCGTCGACAACTGTGGCCGCGCTACAGCACCGATGCACGAAACGAGGCCGGCTTTACGCTCGTCGAACTGCTGGTCGTGCTGGCCATTCTCGTGCTGCTGGCGACCTACGTCGGCCCGCGCGTCATTGGATACCTCGGCAGCTCGAGAACCCAGGCCGCGAAGGTGCAGATCGAGAGCTTGGCGTCCGCCTTGGAGCTGTTTCGTCTCGATGCCGGTCGCTATCCGACCGCGGAGGAGGGACTGAAGGCCTTGGTTGAGCGCCCGACGGACGTTCAGGTCTGGAATGGGCCATATTTGCGCAAGCAGGGTGTTCCCCTTGACCCCTGGAGCCGCCCCTTCCAGTATCGAAGCCCTGGGCAACATGGCGAGTTCGATATTTTCACCCTGGGCGCAGACAACCAGCAAGGCGGAACAGGCGAGAACACCGACATCACGAGTTGGCAGTGAATATGGTCTTGACCATCCTCAGCGCAACCTAGCTCAATCCAATTCAGCTAGTTCCAAGTAACTACGACTCGACCAGCGCCGCCATTGCCTCCAAGAGCAGTGACTCCACCTCTCGCTCCGCCAGTTCCGACGATGACTGATATGCTAGCGCCGGTGGTGAGCTGGCCCGCGCTGTAGTTTTTTTGCGCGTAGGCTCCTCCACCGCCGCCCTGGAGGCGTGTCGGTGGTGACAGGGGCGTTATCGTCCCCATGGCCCCCGATCCGCCAGCGCCTGGTGCAGCGCCACTCACTCCGCAGCAAGAGGTTGTGCCCCCACCGTTGGGTGAAGCACCGCCTGTGCCATTACCAACGGCACCACCCGCCGAGCCAGACGTGTTGATGTCGCCGCCCGAGGCTGTTCCGCCGGAGCGGTCATTTTTTCCTCCATTGGCGATAACCGTTCCATTGAAGGACGAGGTGCCGCCATGTGTGCCAAGCGGCAAGGTATCGCTCGTGTCATCGTCTCCTTGGCCTCCCGCTCCGGCGCCCCAGACTTTCACAGTCAGAGTGTTGTACGCAGGCACGGTGAACGAGAATGTGCCGGACGTGGAATACGTCTGTGTTCCAGGATCGATGCAGGTGGGATGCGCATGGCTGCCGCTTAGTGAGCCATTTGTGCAGGTGCGCGATTGGGCGATTGCGCTGCAGCTCTGCCCGCTCGGCGGCGTGCTGGCCGAGTACGCTGTAATGCTTTGGCCGTGGGCCAGTGTGCCGCCCCAAGGCAAATTACAAGCCGCTGGCGTTCGCTCGGCGACAACAGTTGCTCCTGTCAATCTTCCGAGGAGCCAGTTGGTTGTGTCGTTAGCGTAGGTGTTGGTGGTGGTCTTGCTGTGCCCGTCGCTGGCGGAGACGACGATCTGCGACGGGTTGCCATGGGCATCGT
>JAESFN010000496.1_pt1 | contig 34881 bp, 35 predicted proteins | sample 9269411 | NCBI WGS metagenome assembly JAESFN01 (sample SAMN14505399, study PRJNA617100) | algae metagenome | isolation source: Iphinoe sp. HA4291-MV1 and co-occurring heterotrophs from trail next to... | place: USA: Maunawili Falls, Hawaii | collected 2009-07-25
GCGCCGACCCGGGGCGATCTTCAGCGGCTACTTCAACGCCCCGGAGCAGACCCTCGAGGCGTTCACCAACCTCTGGTACCACACCGGTGACCTGGGTCGGCTGGACGCGGACGGGGAGCTGTTCTTCGTCGACCGGAAGAAGGACGTCATGCGGCACAAGGGCCGCAACATCGCCTCGGTGGACGTCGAGACGGCCGCCCGCTCGCACCCCGGCGTGCACGAGGTCGCCGCGCACGGGGTACCGGCCGCCGAGCTGGTCTACGAGGACGAGATCAAGCTGTGCGTGGTCCGGGTCCCGTCTACCGAGGTCAGCGCCGAGGAGCTGGCCGCGCACATCATGGACCGGGCGCCCTACTGGCTGGTGCCGCGCTACATCGAGTTCCTCGACGACCTGCCGCACACCCCGACCGGGCGGGTACAGAAGTTCCTGCTCCGCGAACGCGGCGTCACCGACGTGACCTGGGACCGGGTGGCCGCCGGCTTCGTGGTGCGTCGCTAGCGCTCCGCCCGTGAGCGCAAATGTGGGCGATAGCCGACATTTGCGCTCACGGGTGTCAGCCGGCGACGGCGGCGACCGGGCCGGCCACGGCGGGCGGCGGCAGCCCCGCCTCGTGGAACGCCATGGTCACCGCCTCGGCCATCGCCCGGCGCACCCGGACCTGCTGGCCCGGCCGGGTCTTCACGGTCACCCGCAGGGTCATCCCCTCCGCCGTCACCGACTGCACCCCGAGCACCGCGACCTCACCGAGCAGCAGCTCGGACAGCGGCGGCTCGGCCACCGCGTCCCGGGCCGCCCGCTCCGCGACCTCGGTCGCCCGGGTCAGGTCGGCGCCGTAGCCGAGCGGCACGTCGACCAGCGCGATGGAGAAGTGCTGGCTGAAGTTGCCCACCCGGTTGATCGCGCCGTTGCGGACGTACCAGAGGGTGCCCTCGATGTCCCGGACCGTGCAGACCCGCAGGCCGATGGTCTCCACGGTGCCGGTGGCCTCGCCGAGGTCGACCACGTCGCCGACCCCGTACTGGTCCTCCAGCATCATGAAGATGCCGGACAGGAAGTCCCGGACCAGGTTCTGCGCCCCGAACCCGACGGCCACCCCGATCACCCCGGCGGACGCGATGATCGGCGCCAGGTTCACCCCGAACTCCCCGAGGACCAGCACGAACGCCGTCCCGAGGATCACGAACGAGGCGATCGAGCGGAGCAGCGAACCGATCGTCGCGGCCCGCTGCCGGCGCCGCTCGATCAGCAGGGCGCTACCCCGGTTGCGCAGGCCGACCGCCGCCCGGTCGCGCAGCGGGCGCAGCACCGACGGCGCCTTGCCCTCCCCGATACCGTTCGCGACCCGGCGGATCAGCCGGTGGCTGAGCGCCCGGATCACCACCGCCAACACCACGATCAGCAGTGCGCGGGCGGCCGGGTCGATCACCGAGCCGACCGCACGGGCCAGCCAGTCCTGGCCGGTGACGTGGTAGAGCACTTCGCACCAGGTACCGCCGTCGGTCGGGCACACCGGCGCGTCGGGCGGCGCGGGGAGCTGAGCTCGCGACAAGATCCACCTCCGGGGTCGGGTTTCGGGGGCCCTCGTTCGAGGCTGGCAACGTCCCCGGCCGCTCGCAACGTGGTATGGCGAATGCCACCGCCCGTTCAGTGAGTGTTCTCAGCCGCTCGACGAGCGGTCGGGGGGGCGTTCAGGTGTAGCGCTCGAGCATGCGGGCCGACACGACGTGGCCACCGGCCCGGGCGGTGGCCAGCGCGGCGGCGGCCAGCACCGGGAGCTCGTCCGCACCGCGCGCGGCGGCCAGCTCCACCTGGGCCAGCCGGGCCTCGTAGTGCCCCAGCGGCGGTCCGAGGGCCAGCGCCCGGCCCACCGACTCCGCCGCCCGGTCGGGCTCACCGACGGCGACCGCCACCATGGCCGAGCGGGCGGCCGCCCAGCAGGCGAACAAACCGAGGCTGTCGCCGGCCGCGCCGGCGGACGCGGTGAACGCGGCGGCGGCCTCATCCAGCCGGCCCTGCGCCTGCAGCGCGATCCCCAGCGCCCGGTATCCGGTGGCGGTCCAGCCGCGGTGCGCCACCGCCCGGGCGATCGAGAGCGCCTCCCGGGCATCGGCCTCCGCCTCCTCGGTCCGGTCCAGCCCGGACAGCGCCTCCGATCGGTGCCACAGGGCGTACGACTGGGCCTCCGGGGCATCCAGCTCACGAGCCAGCCGCAACGCGTCCCCGGTCGCGGCCAGACCGTCACCCGGCCGGTCCAGGAACACCAGACCATGACCGGCGGTCGACCGAGGGGTGACCACCCGGAGCAGCTCGCCGGCGTCCTCGAACAGCTCCGCCACCCGGCCGAACAGCTCGACACCCTCCGCGACGCGGCCGTCCAGGAAGGTGGCCATGGCCCGCCCGTCGAGGATCCGGGCGACCCCGCCGGCGTCACCGGCCGCCCGGTACAGCTGGAGCGCCTCCTCCGCCCGCTGGCGGGCGCGCTCCGGGCGCCCGAGGTTCATGTCCAGGATCGCGGCGGTCTCCAGCGCCGTCGCCCGCTCGAGGTCGTCCGCGCCGGCCTCGACCAGGGCCAGCTCGGCCAGCTCGGCGGCCCGGTGCGGATCGCGGGAACCGGAGGTGAGCATGGCCAGCCGGGTGAGCCGCCGCGACCGGCCGTGGCCGCCGAACGCGAGCGCCGAGCGCAGGTCGGACACCGCGGCGTCCAGCTCGCCGTGGATGGCGCGGGCCTCGGCGCGGATCTCCAGCAGGGCGGCTCCGACGGCACCGCCCGGTTGCAGGGCCAGGCCGGCCGCGGCCAGCTCGGCGGCCTCCCGGGCGGCGTGGGCGTGCAGCACGCGGCGGGCGGCGCGCTCGTAGGCGACCGCCGCGGCGGCGGTGTCCCCCGCCTCGCGGTGGTGCCGGGCAACCTCCGAGGGTTCGGCACCCCCGCCGGCCGACTCCGCCTCCAGCGCGGCCGCGAGCAGCCCGTGCAGCCGGCCACGATCGGCGGGGGCCAGCCCACGGGTCACCGCCTCGCCGACCACATCGTGCGCCGGCGCCCATCCCTGCTCCCCGAGGCGTACCAGGCCGTCGGCGGCGAGCGCGGTGAGGAGGTCCAGGGTGGTCCGAGAGTTCAGACCGGCGGCCGCCGCGACGATCCGCGCCGGCACCTCCCTGGCCAGCAACGACAGCAGCGCGAGCACCTCCGACCGCTGCCCCGTCTGCCGTCGGGCACGCCGCTCGACACCGCGACGCTGCCCCTCCCGGCCGAGCTGGGCGGCCAGTGGCGCCGTGCCGGGGTTCCGGGGTCGCCAACCTCCCGGACCGGGTAGCGCCTCGCCTCGGGCGACCAGCTCGCGCAGCACCTCGGAGATCGCGAACGGCGTGCGGTCGGTACCCTCGACCAGCGCCTCGGCCAGGGCGGCGTCGGAGGTCAGCCCGGCCACCTCCGTCGCGGCGAGCGGGCGGACGTCGATCTCGGTGAACACCCGCGAGCCGACCAGCCCGGTAAGCACACCCTCCGCCAGGTCTCCGGTGCGGTAGGCCAGCACCGCGGCCAGGCCGGGCACCCGGGCCAGCGTCGAGCCCAGCAGGGCCAGGCTGCTCGCATCCGCCCATTGCAGGTCGTCGACCACCAGGACCGCACCGGACCCGGTCACCTCGCGCAGCAGCCGTACTCCACCGGCGAGCAGCAACGCCCGGCGGCTCTCACCGTCCGGCGCCGCCGTGCCCGACACCACCCCGCCCGACACCGCCCCGTCCGACACCGCGGCGTCCTCGTCCAGCTCGGGCAGCAGGCCGGCCACGGCGGCCCGCACGAGCCGGGGCAGCGTCGACGCCGCCGCCGCGTCCTGGCCGCACGCCTCGCGCAGCAGCGAGCCGGCCAGCGCCCAGGCCTCGGCGCGTTCGGGCAGGAACGCCCGGGCCGCGATCACCGGCCGAGGGCACCCGCTCAGTGCCTCCGCGACCAGCCGGGACTTGCCCACGCCCGGCACCCCGGACACCGCCACGATTCCACCGGCGTCCACCGTGTCCCGCAGCGTGCGCAGCTCGCCGTCCCGCCCGACGAACTCGAGCCCGGCGAACCCGACGGCCGCGGCGGGTGCCGCGGGTCGGGCCGGCACGATCGGCGCCACCGGCGGCTCGCCGCGCAGCACGGCCAGCTGCAACCGCTCGAACTCCGCCGACGGGTCCACGCCGAGCTCGTCGACCAACCGGGTCCGGAACTCGCCGAGCCGGGCCAGCGCACCGGCCGGATCGCCGGCGGCGGCCAGAGCCCGGGCCAGCGTGACCGTCGCGGACTCGCGCAGGGGTTCGGCGTTCGCCGCGACCGCCGCGCGGGCCGCCGCCGAGCGGGGAGCGCCCAGGGACAGCTCGGCGGTGGCCGCGGTCTCGAGGGCATCCACCCAGGCCCGCAGCAACCGTTCCCGGGGTTCGCGGGCCCACGGCGCGTAGGTGTCCTCGGGCAGCGGGTCACCCCAGAGCCGCAACGCCGCCTCCGCCGCCCGCAAGGTCGCCCCGGGGGCACCGCCGGACCGGGCTCGGGCCAGCAGGTCCAGGAACTCCGCGACGTCCACCCGACACGGCCCGAGTGCGTACCCGCCGGCGCCGGTCACCACCAGTCCCGGGTCCCCCACCGCCCGGCGGGCCCGGTTCACCAGCACGCCGAGGTTGCCCGGCGGATCGGCCGGCAACCGATCCGGCCAGAGCGCCTCGGCCAGCACATCGTGCGGCACCAGGTCGGGGGCACGCACCGCGAGCAGCCGCAGCAGCGTCCGCACCTTGCGTCCGCCGAAGCTCGCCGGCGGCACCTCCTCACCGTCCCGGCGGACCTGGAACCGCCCGAGCAGCCGCATCCAGGTCTCCGCCATGCGGTCATCGTCCCCGGCCGCCATCAAACCGCAAGGTCATCCGCCTAGCTTCTGATCGACATCACCTCGAAGAAGGAGGAACCATGGGCGCGACCTACGAGCAGCAGGACTTCGCCGTCCCGGCGGAGACCCGCGAGTTCCCGAACGGGCGGCTGGACCTGGTCCGGGTCGGCGGGGCGGATATCGGCCGGCTGACCCTGCAGCCGGGGTGGCGGTGGTCCACCGACGTCAAGCCGGTGGCCGGCACCGATCTCTGCGAGGCGCCGCACTTCCAGTACCACGTCAGCGGCACGCTGCGGATCCGCTCGGCCGAGGGCGAGGAGTTCGACGCGCTGCCCGGCCAGGTGACCGCGCTACCGGCCGGACACGACGCCTGGGTGGTCGGCGACGATCCGGTGGTCGTCGTCGACTGGTGGGGCGCCTCCGACTACGCGAAGGCCTGAGCGATGGACGCGGCGGGAGCGGTGGTCGAGCGGTTCAACGCGGCGTTCGCCTCGCGGGACGCGGAGGCGGTCATGGCGATGATGACCGCGGACTGCGTGTTCGAGGACACCAGCCCGCCCGACGGCGGGCGCCACGAGGGCCGGGAAGAGGTGCGCGCGGCGTGGGCGAAGCTGTTCGCGTCCTCCCCGGAGGCCCGGTTCAGCACCGAGGAGCTGATCGAGGCCGGCGACCGGGTGGTGACCCGCTGGCGGTACGACTTCGGCTCCGGCGACGGTGCGGGCCACGTGCGCGGGGTGGACGTGTTCACCGTCCGGGACGGGTTGGTCGCGGAGAAGCTGTCCTACGTCAAGGGGTGATCTAGGCTCCGACGAATGAAGTTCGGGATCTCGTTCCTCAACCTGCACCCGCGCGGTTTCGCCGACCTCACCGTCGCCGCCGAGGAGCTCGGGTTCGAGTCGGTGTGGATGTCCGACCACCTGGTCTTCCCGGTCGACCTCGGCTCGGCGCCCTACCCCGGGGCGGAGGCCGACTCCCCGGGCGAGGTGGTCCGCAAGACCCCGTCGATGTGGGACCGCCCGCTGTTCGACACCACCGCCTTCCTCTGCTACCTGGCCGGACGGACCAGCACGATCCGCTTCGGCACCTACGTCTACGTGCTGGGCATCCGGCACCCGTTCGTCGCCGCCCGCGCCTTCCAGACCCTGGACTACGTGTCGAACGGCCGGGCCGAGATGGGCATCGGCGCGGGGTGGATGTCGTCGGAGTTCGACGCCGCCGACGTCGACTTCCGGACCCGGGGCCGGCGGCTCGACGAGTGCATCCAGGTGTGCCGCCGGCTGTGGACCGAGCCGCAGGTGGCCCACGCCGGCGAGTTCTTCACCTTCGACGCCGTCGGGTTCGAGCCCAAGCCCACCGCCTTGAAGATCCACGTGGGCGGGGAGTCCGGGCCGGCGCTGCGCCGGGTGGCCCGGCACGGCGACGGCTGGATCGCCATGGAGAACACCTGGGAGACCATGGCCGGCAAGCTCGCGGCGCTCGACGGGCACCTGGCCGCCGCCGGCCGGTCCCGGGACGATGTGGAGATCAGCGTGGTGGCGGCGGTCCGCTCGACCGACGACGTGGCCCGCTGGGCCGACCTCGGGGTGGACCGGATCATCATGAGCCCGTGGACCCGGTCCTCCACCGCGATCGACGAGCTGCGCGCGTTCGCCCCGACCATCGGCCTGGGCTGAACAGCGCGCTCCCGGCCCCGGCTTACGCGGCCGGGGCGAGGCCGGCGGCCAGCGCGATCGGGTCGAAGAACTCCGCCGAGTAGACGATCTTCCCGTTGCGCACCCGGCACAGGTTGACGTAGGTCTGGTTGTACGGCGCCCCGTTGGCGAACGTGCCGCGCCCGGTGTACTCGGCGATCACCCGGGACGGGTCGGCCTCACCGCGCACCTCCAGGGTGGGGAACTCGATCTCCTTCCACAGCCCGGCGGCCACCGGCCCGAAGAAGTCGATCAGCCCCTGCTTGCCCTCCACCCGCCGGGGCATGCCGTCGGGCGCCAGCGGCAGCTCGAGCACGAACTCCTCGTCGGAGATCTCGGCGAACATGGCCTCCGGATCGAGCCTGCGCAGGGCCTCCAGGTACCGCCGGACCACCGCCACCGCATCGTCGGCCATGCTCGCCCCCATCGTCCGTGTTGGTGAGAAGTGAGTACTAACCTAACCGGACGGCCGGGCGGGTGGAACCCCTCAGTCGCGGGGGCGGGATTGCAGCGCCGCCCAGATCATCGGCAGCTGCATCGGCACCCGGGCCCACATGAGCGCCTTGTTGTCCGCCGGCCCGGGGTTGCGGCCGGTGCCGGCGTCCAGCGCCATCTGGATGTTCGCCGGCCAGATGGCCACCAGGCAGGCCGCCGACACCGGCCCGGCCCACCGCTCGCGGCGGATCAGCCCGACCGCGCAGGCGACCTCGACCACGCCGCTGACGTAGATCACCGTCTTCTTCGCCGGCACCCAGGACGGCACGGTCCGGGCCATCATGTCCGGCACCACGAAGTGCGCCGAACCGATCACCCCGAACAGCCCGGCCAGGTACTTCGGTGCCCGCTCCCGCACTCTCGACATGGAAGCGGACCCTACTCAGCCAGGCACGTCAGGGTTTCCGGGCGTAGGGCGTCGCCTCGTCATCGCCCACCCACCGGTACCAGTCCGACGTGGCGCGTACCGAATGCTCTGGACTGTGTACACATCAGCTAGCATTGACGCCATGACGGAGCAAGTGGGCGTACGCGAGCTGCGTGATCGGATCAGCGGTTACCTGGCGCGGGTCCGAGCCGGCGAAACCATCGAGATCACCGACCGGGGGCGACCGGTCGCGATGCTCGTCCCGCCGCCCCCTGATCGCGCCGCCATGTCCGAGCTCATCGCCACCGGCCGGCTGACCATGCCCGAACGTCCTTGGCGTCCCGGCCGGACAAAAGTCAAGGTGCCCCCCGGTACGGCCGCGCCGAGTGAGGTGCTGGAAGAGCTTCGCGCCGACGAGCGCTGAGCCGTGCTGATCTACTGCGACTCCTCTGCGTTGGTGAAGTTGGTGGTCGAGGAAGCCGAAACCACCGCGCTGGAGTCCTGGATCATTTCCATGCCGGATCCGGTGTTGACGACGTCCGTCCTGGCCCGCACCGAGGTGGCGCGAGCGGTTCGCCGTCTGGGCACGGAAGCGGTCGTCGCGGCGCGCGAAATGCTCGACGAGCTGGCCATCATCGCCATGGACGACGCGCTGGCGGACGAGGCCGGCGACCTCGACCCCGCGTCCCTGCGCAGCCTGGACGCCGTCCATCTCGCCGCGGCCACCCGCCTGGGCCCGGCACTGGGTGCCTTCGTGGCCTACGACAAGCGGCTGGCCGACGCAGCGACGGCGGCTGGTCTTGCGGTGAGCCGGCCCGGGCTCGATCCGCCGGAGTGAGGCCGAGGGTCAGATCCGCTCGATGAGCGTGCCGGTGCCCAGGCCGCCGCCGCAGCACATGCTGATCAGCGCCCGCCGGCCGCCGCCGCGCACCAGCTCGTGCACCGCCTTGGTGGTCAGGAAGCAGCCGGTGGCGCCCAGCGGGTGGCCCAGCGCGATCGCGCCGCCGTTGGGGTTGACCCGCGCGGGGTCGGCGCCGACGGTGCGCCGCCAGGCCAGCACGACCGACGCGAACGCCTCGTTGACCTCGAAGACGTCCACGTCGTCGATGCCGATCCCCTCGCGGGAAAGCATCCGCTCCGTGGCCGGGATCGGGCCCTCCAGCATGAGCACCGGGTCGCAGCCGACCAGCGCGGTCTGGGTGACCCGGGCCAGCGGCGTCGCCCCCAGGCGATCGGCCGCGGCGGCCGACATCAGCAGCACCGCGGACGCCCCGTCGGCGATCTGCGAGGAGGTGCCGGCGGTGTGGATGCCGTCCTCCCGGGCCACCGGCTTGAGGTTCGCCAGGGCCTCCAGCGAGGTGTCGCGCGGGATCTCGTCGCGGGTCACGGTGATCCGCTCGCCGGTGCGTTCACCGGCGTCGTCGAAGGCATCCACCTCGACCGGGATGATCTGCTCGTCGAACCAGCCGGCGGCGATCGCCTTGGCCGCCCGCTCCTGCGAGGCCAGCCCGAACTCGTCGGCGTCCGCGCGGGTCACCCCGTACTTGGTCGCGATCCGCTCGGCGCCCTCGAACTGGCTGATGAACTCGTGGTGCTCGCGGTAGCTGCGGGAGATCGGCTTGCCCATGCCGGCCTTGGTCCCGGCGACCGAGTCGGAGCCGATCGGGATCCGGCTCATGTTCTCCACGCCGCAGGCCAGTACCACGTCCTCCGCGCCCGACGCGATCAGCGAGTGCGCCAGGTTGACCGCGTGCTGGGAGGACCCGCACTGGCTGTCCACCGTGGATGCGGCCACCTCCACCGGACCGCCGTAGGACAGCCACGCCGTGCGGGTGATGTTCATCGACTGCATGCCGACCTTGTTGATGCAGCCGCCCACCACCTGGCCGACCGCACCCGGGTCGACGCCGGCCCGGGCCAGCACGGCCAGCTGCACCGGGCCGAGCACGTCCGCCGGGTGCACCTGCGCGAACGAGCCCTTCTTCCGGCCGATCGCCGACCGTCCGGCCTCCACGATCACCACGTCGGTCATGGGTGTACCTCCGGTCAGTCCGCGCGCAGCGGCAGGGATTTCAGGGTCCGTCCGACGATAGTCGGCTGGTAGCGCAGCTCGCCCGGTTCGACGGCCAGGCGCAGCTTCGGGAAGCGGTCGAGCAGCCGGGGCAGCACCACCCGGGCCTCCAGCCGGGCGAGCTGCGAACCCAGGCAGAAGTGCATGCCCCAACCGAAGCCGAGGTGCCGGTTGGGGTCGCGGTCCAGGTGCAGCTCGTCGGGGTGCTCGAAGGCGGCCGGGTCGCGGTCGGCGGCGCCGTTCGAGCAGAACACCGGTTGCCCGGCCCGCATCGGCACCCCGTACAGCTCATCGTCCTCCCGCACCCGGCGGACCACGATCTTGGACGGGCCGTCGAAGCGCATCAGCTCCTCGACCGCCGTCTTCGGGTCGGCGTCCAGCAGGCCACGCTGCTCCGGGTGGGCGAGCAGCTGCACGGTGCCGTTGGCCAGCAGGCTGGTGGTGGTCTCGTGCCCGCCGAACAGCAGCAGGCTGCACGCGCCGACCAGCTGGCTGTCAGTCAGCTCACCGTCCGACGATCCGGTGACCAGCCGCGCCACCAGGTCCTCCCCCGGGTCCCGGCGGGCGCGCTCGATCATCGCGGTGAACAGCTCGTCCAGGTCGTGGGTGGCGGTCAGCGCCCGGTCCCAGGCGTCGGCCCGGGACACCTTGCCCATCACCAGCGCGCCGAGCTGCTTGGACCAGCCCTGGAACTCCTCGTGCCGGTCGGCCGGCACGCCGAGCAGGTAGGCGATCACAATGGCCGGCAGCGGGTAGGCCAGCTTCTCCACGAAGTCGAACCCGGTCGGGTCGATGTCGTCGAGCAGCCGGTCGGTCAGCGCGGCGGTGTCCTCCTCCAGCCGGGACACCGCGCGCGGGGTGAACGCGGTACGCACCGGGGCGCGCAGCGCGGTGTGCGTCGGCGGGTCATTGAAGATCATCCAGCCGGCCAGCAGGTCCCGGGCCGGCTTGAACCGTTCCCGCTGCTCGTCGGTCATGTGCCGCTGCAACGGGGTGATCGTGTCGGTGGACAGCCGCTCGTCGCTCAGCGCCTCGCGGACGTCGTCGTAGCCGAGCAGCAGCCAGGCCTTGTGCCGGCGCAGCCACCAGACGTTGCCGCCCTCGGACCGCAGCTCCCGGAAGACCCGGTGCGGATCGGCCACCGCGTCCGGCTGCACCAGGTCGACGTCAGTCTCCGGCAACGGGGCCCTCCAGCAGCATGACCGAGCAGGCCGCCTCCTCCAGCCCGATCACGCCGCCACCGTTCTCCTGCAGCGCCACCCGGGCCCCGGGCACCTGCCGTTCGCCGGCCTCGCCGCGCAGCTGCAGGCACAGCTCGTGCACCATCGAGATCCCGGTGGCGCCGACCGGGTGCCCCTTGGACACCAGCCCGCCGCTGGTGTTCACCGGCAGCCGCCCGCCCGGCCCGGTCGCCCCGGACTCCACCAGCGGACCGCCCCCGCCGTCGGCGGCCAGCCGGAGCATCTCCAGCTGGTAGATCACCGAGAACGAGCTGGCGTCGTGCACCTCGACCACGTCGACGTCCTCCGGGCCGAGGCCGGCGCGAGCGTAGGCCCGGTCGGCGGCCACCCGGGACAGCGACGGCTCGTCGACGTCCCGGTAGTAGCCGCCGGTCAGCACCGATGCCCGCAGCTTCACCGCCCGGTCCTGGGTCGCGGTCGGCAGGGAGGCCAGCGCGTCCTCCGAGCACAGCAGGGCGGACGCGGCGCCGTCCCCGATCGGCGCGCACATCGAGCGGGTCAGCGGGAAGGAGATCTCCCGGTCGGCCAGCACCTCGTCCGGGGTCATCTCGAACCCGTACTGCGCCAGAGGGTTGAGCGCGCCGTAGTTGTGGCTGGTCGCGGCCGCGCAGGCCAGCTGGCGCTGGGTCATCCCGTAGCGCTTCATGTGCAGCGCGGCCTGCACGGCGTAGGTGTCCATGAAGAAGCTGCGGTCGTCGCCGGAGCCGAACGGGATGCCGGCCAGCTTCGCCGCGCGCTCGTACTCGGCGAACATCCGGGGCAGGTCGAAGTTGTCGACCCCGTTCATGAACCCCTTCATCATCTTCTTCTTGTACGCCGGGTCGCTGGCCGCCTTGGGGATGAACAGCTTCTCCACGCCCATGGCCAGCACCACCTCGGACTCCCCGGAGGAGATGTCCTTGGCGCCCGCGTGGATGGCCATCGAGCCGGTGGCGCAGCCGCCCTCGACGTTGACCAGCGGGGTGCGGCGGGGGATCAGGCCGTCGTCGACCAGTTCGATCGTGCAGGCCTGGCCGCGGATGGTGCCCTGCTTGACCCCGTGCATGGCGCAGTTGCCGAAGTAGACGAAGTCCAGGGCGTCCCCGCGCTCCCAGCCGACGTCGGCCAGCACGCCGAGGTAGGTCTCCCGGGTGAGGTCCTTGAACGACTGCTCGGGCTTCTTGCCGAACGAGGTGGAGTGGGTCCCGACGATGTAGACGTCACGCATGCGGCTACCTCCGACCCTGGGTCAGCGCCAGCATGTAACAGTGGTCGGATTCTGTCAATTGTTGCCTGGAGGCCCGCTACGGCCGCTCGACGATGGCCTTGATCTTCTCCAGGGTGTTCTGCATGTTGCGCCGGTTGGTGTTGCCGCGCAGCTTCCCGGCCACCGCCCAGAACGCCTTGGTGAAGAGGTTCTCCTCCATCCGGAACGACTCCGTGACGTCGGTGCCCTCGCCGCTCGGAGCGAAGGCGTAGTGCCAGTTGTTGACCTTCCGGCCGCCCGGCACGAGCACCACGAAGCCGAACTCCCGGCCCGGCTCGCAGTGGGTCACCTCGCAGGTGGTCCAGTAGGCCGGCGGCCGGCCGTTGCGCAGCACGTGACCGCGGAAGCGGGCACCCACCGCCGGCTCGGTCGCCCCGCCCAGCCACTCCGCCTCGAACGTCTCCTCGGCGTACTGCGAGGTGGTGCGGACGTCGCTGACGAACGCCCAGATCTTCTCCGCCGGGGCGTTCATGTGCACAGTCACCGAATCATGCATGCGGCGCAGGTTAGAGCGCTCCGCATCAACGCGCGCGTCGGCGCGCCAGCGGACCCGACCCGGTACAGACGTGTATCCCATACGTTTCAAGTGTTCTCGTTTCTCTTGGTGTCATATATTGCTCCCGTTGTCCGTGCCCGGACGATCAGGAGGAACCGGTGATGACCGCCAGCGCACCCCATGTGGACGACTGGCTCCGCTTGCACGACGCGTACGAGAACGCCGTGGTGGTCTCGGTCGACGGAGGTTCCTCCCGCACCCCGCCGGACGAGTTGTGGACGACGCTGGAGCGGGCCCTGGAGATCGCCGAGAGCCGGCTCGTGGTCGCGGACATCCGCGACGTCGGCGATACCGACGACGAGCTGTGGGGCGTACTCCATCGGGTCGCCCGGTCAGCCATCCGCTGGGGCGTGCCGTTCTGCCTCGTGCTCCGGCCGGACGCCGGGACCGGGGACGAGCTGATCCCGTCCTTCAGGACGCTGGCCGAGGCGATCAGCGCGAGCGGCTCCGAGCTCCCGACGTAGCGGGCCACCTCAGCCGACGTACCACCGGAACGCCGAGCGGCGCGGGCGTACCGGTCATCTGATCCCCCGAGGCCTACGGGCCGGTGATGAACCAGACTCCGAGGATCATCACCGTCACCACCGCCACCCAGGCCTCGAACGCCGCGCGCACCGGCAGCGGCGCCTGCCGCAGCTCCATGAAGTCCAGGATCACGAACCTGACCTTGACGGCGGCGATCAGGAAGATGCCGACCACCGCCACCTGAGGGCTGAACAGGTCCTTGGACAGCCCCCAGGTGGTCACACAGGTGGCCACCATGAGCCCGATCCACACCCTGGTCACCCGTTCGCGCAGCAGCGTCATGTCGCCAACCTCTGCAGGTAGAGCAGCGGGAAGAGCACGATCCAGAGCAGGTCCACGAGATGCCAGAACGAGGCCACGCACTCGGGAACCATCCGGTTGGAGCTGCTGAACGCGCCGCGCCGGGACCGCACCCACAGGTAGGTGAGCAGGCCGGTGCCCAGCAGCACGTGTGCCAGGTGGATGCCGGTGAGCGTGAAGTACCACATGTAGAACGGGTTGGTGGCCGGCGTGATGCCGGCGGCGAACTTCAGGAAGTACTCGAAGGACTTGGACACCACGAAGGCCAGCCCGGTGAGCACGCCGCCGAGCAGGTACTTGGGGGCCAGGTCCACCCGGTCCCGCTTCAGCGCCTGGATCGCCAGGGCCACCAGCCAGGAACTGGTCAACAGGATGAGCGTGTCGATGCCGCCGAGGTGCATGTTCAAGGTGTTGCGGGATTCCTCGAACAGCGCCGGATTCGCCCGCCGATCCTGCATGAAGCTCATGAACAGGATGGCGAAGATTACGGAGTCTGCTCCGATAAAGACCCAGACGCCGTCCACACCGGGAAGGCGCCTGGGCTTTACTCGGTAGTCAGTGTCAATGACCCCCATGTGCGACTAGTCGATCAGCCGGCCCGAGGCGGCGTCCTCGGCCTTGATCCGGTCGACCGCCTTGATGATGTAGTACGACATGCTCGGGATCCAGAAGAACCAGGTGAAGAAGGCGATCCAGAAACTGATCACGCCGTTGAAGGCCAGCGGCCCGGTGGTGACGAACGGGATGGCGTTGACCACGAAGAACGAGGCCACGGTGACCCAGCCCCACCAGCTGACGGCGTCCGGGACCAGCTTCTTGGCCCGCTTGTCCCGCATGAACACGATCGCACAGCCGGCGATCTCGAACGAGGTCACCATGTAGGCCAGGTCGATCAGCAACCAGCCGAACCAGTACAGCATGTGCGCGGTTTCCGGGGTGATCGAGTCGATCTCGTGCGCGGCGGTCGCCCAGATGGCACAGGCCGTCATGATCGGCGCACAGGTGATCGTGGCGCCCATCATCTCGACCTTGGACCAGATGCCGTTCGGGCCCTCAATCCGCTGCATGACCTGGGAGATCGCCACCCCCCACGCCATGTAGCACGCGGTCAGCGACAGGCAGACGGTCATGCCGATCAAGATCGACAGCCGGTTGTCGTGGTAGTTGTTCCACACCTCCTGCGCGGACGCACTGGGCGGGAACGGCGGGATGTTGCCCGCCAGCACACCCCACAGGCAGAAGAACGCCGCCAGGAAGACCGGCCCCATCCAAGCCAGGAACTTCCACGACTTGAAGTCGGTGGGGTACGGCGACAGGTCGGGCGCCGTACCGACGGTGCCCGGATGAGCGTCTGTGGCCATCGAATCTGCTCCTTACCGCATTCGTGGACATTCACAAGGGGCCGCGCGGTCGCTTGGGAAACCGTGCGAGTGCGACAACGGAGGTCTCCGCTTCTCACCAGCAGAAAGCAACAGTTGACAGGCAAGGCAACCGTATTTCCTATTGTGTAGGCTGTCAAGGCGCCCGTCAGGGTCCGGTACCGCTCGGAACGGTGACGGTCCGTGCCCGCGCGCTACGACGACGTGCTGAAATGGCCGCGGGTCGACCGGCGGAACATCAGCACCACCCCGGCGACCACCGCTGCGGCGGCCAGCCATCGGGTCGTCGCGGTCCCGATCCGGATCAGGTTCACCAGGGACACCCCTCGGGCCACCGGCTCGATACCGCTGAGCACCAGGTACGCCACGATCGGCAGGGCCGCCGCGCCGAGCACGGTGCGGGCCCAGTCCACCCCCGCCCGCATCCGCCGCGCCAGAACCACCACCGCCACCATCACCAGCAGCTCGATCCCCACCCCGTTCGCCGTGGCGCCGCCGCCGGTCGACCCGTAGGACGAGGCGTGCGTCGCGGTCAGCACCACCAGCAGCACCAGCGCGGCCCCGTTCAGCGCCACTGCGGTCACCCACCAGCGGAAGGCGTGGCCCACGTCCATCGGCGGCTGCTCCTCCCGGGTCACCGGGAACCACCTGCCGGAGCCATCTCGGCCGAGCCGGCGGGCGAGCCCGGCCGGCCGGCACACAGCGGCACGACCGCGGCCGCGCCCCGGACGACCAGCGCCGCCAGCGCGATGCTCAGCACCGAGGCGACCATCGTGACGGCGGTGGACGGCGCCTCGAGGTGGATGGCGATGATGGTCGGCCAGCCGGCGCCGAAGTTCGCCCCGAGGAACGTGCACGGGAAGAGCACGAACAGCCCCAGGGCGGCGGCCGGGCGTGTCGACCGGGCCCGCAGGGCCGCGGCGGCGACCGCGAACACGACGACCTGCGCCGCCTCCAACACGGCGATCACCACCGGGTAGTCCAGGATCCGGAACACGTGCGGCCCCCAGTAGGCGTAGGCACCGCCCTTGATGCCGACGATCTCGAACACGCAGGACATCGCGACCTCCGCGCCGGCGAACGCGTAGAGCCGACCGCGGGTCAGGGTGCCGCGCCAGGCCGACCGGGCGATGTAGATCGCTGTGCTCGCGTAGAGCACCACGTACCCGCTGTGGGTCCACAACGGCTGCGGGATGCCGAAGGCGGTGAAGTGGGTGACCATGCCCGCCGTCGAGTAGAAGTACAGCATCATCGCGACGTCGTAGAGCGGCTCCACGAAGGCTCCGACGAGCACCGCCAGCACCATCAGCACGTAGAAGTGAGTGCGCTCGGCCAGGCCCATCCGCAGCGCGAGCACCAGGACCACCGCGGTCAACCCCCAGCTCCCGTAGAGCAGGACGGCCTGGGTGGTGAGGTTGAGCGGGACGTCGACCGGGGGCTGCGGCATGGGATCGGACGCTAGTCACCTCGGGAGATTCGAGTCCATGGCGAACGGCGCCCTGTTCGGGTGAATTCCAAACATGGCGAGCGACTACGTACCTTGCCCTGTCCAGCTTTCGTTGGACCGGATGACGGTCGCGGGCAGGTGTCCGCGGCGACGATCCACGGGAGGATTGACCCGGATGAACATGCGCAACGGTCGAGCGACGAAGCTGATCGTGGTCCTCACGGGTGCTCTCGCCCTCACCGCCGGCCTGGCCGGCACCGCCGCGGCGGACTCCGACCATCACCTGGGCAAGGAGTGCCGGGACTCGTTCGCCGACGTCGACAACGACGACGGGGCTGGTTGCCGATACCACTACGACAAGAAGAAGGAAGACCGCGAGTACCGCAACCTCGACCACGACGAGAAGGACGGCGGCGACGAGGACATCCGGTACGACAACAAGGGCGAGAACGACACGCCCTTCGAGAAGATGGTCAAGGTCTTCACCGGCGGCTGATCGGCCGCCGGCTCACCCGCTCGCGCGCCGCTTGCGCCGCCGCACCGGCTCGGTCACCTCGACCACCGGGCCGCGCCGCCGTCCGGCCAGGTACCCGGCCGCCGCTCCGAACGCGGCCGCCACGACCAGGTCGGCGAACACCAGCGCGGTGGGGATCGTCGAGGCGAACAACCGGATCGGCAACGCCAGCCCCCAGGCCAGCGTGGCCGCCAGCAGTCCCTGCAACCACGGCCGATCCGCCTCGCCGATCCGCCACCCCGCGACCGTGTAGGCGACGGCGGACACCAGCGGCAGCCACCCGTCCGCCACCGCCGGCAGCGCCCGCACCACGAGCCCTGAGGCCACCCCGCCGACCAGCAGGATGCTCAACCCGAACGACGCCGCCCGGACGCACGCCGGCCGGTCCACCGGTGGCCGGACCACCGGCCGCGACCCGCGAGCGGCCATCATCGGGGCGGCGCGTGCACGAACAGGGTCGCCACGGCGGAGGCGGCGAACAGCACGGCGGTGATCTGCAGTACCCGGGCCCCCCGACGGTAGACCCGGGTCCGCTTCCGTTGCTCGTCCTCGGACAGCACCGGGGGGACCAGCTCGTCCAGGTTCCGCACACCCCAGGTACCGATCGCGAACGTCATCACCGCCACCAGGCCCACGAATACGGACATCAGCGCGACGCTCCCTTCTCGACCGGCGGTGGGCCGGGAACCGGCCCGGACGGCGTGGCCGTTCCGGTGGCCGGGTCCAGCGGCCGGTACCGCTCGGCGTACTCCACCCCGGCATCCCGGACCCGGTCGGCGACCCAGGCCCGCCAGATCTCCCCCGACTTCTGTTTCTCCAGGTCGAGGCGCAGCTGATCGGAGATCGACTCGTACCGCACGGGGTAGCTCGGGGTGATCTCGACGACCTGGCCGACGTTCCAGTTGTCCCCGGTGCGCACCGGGCCGAAGACGCCGCCGGGTGGCGCGGTGAACGCGGCCGTGCCGAACTCCTCGTCCAGCCGCGCGCGGGTGACCGCGCCGAGGTCACCGCCGGAGTCCCGGGTGGCGCCGTCGATCGAGTACCGGGTGACCAGCGCGGCGAAGTCGGCGCCGGCCCGGGCCTCGGCGGCGACCTGGCCGGCCTGCTCCTCGCGGGACACCACGATGTTGCGGATCCGGCGGGTCTCGGGCTCGACGAACGACTCCGGGTGCTCGTCGAACCAGCGACGGGCCTCCGGTTCGGAGACGGTGGTCTCGCCGGCCCGCCCGGCGACGACCTTGTCGTAGAGCTGTCGGGTCTCCCGCTGGCGGCGGATCTCGTCGAGCACGTCCTGCTCGGAGGCCCCCACCTGGCCCAGCAGCGCGACGAAGCCCGCCCGGCCGGCCGGGAACCTGGCCTGGACCAGGTCGTCGAGGCCACGACGCACCACCTCGTCGGGCACCACGACGCCCTCGTCCCGGGCGGCCCGGTCGAACACCACGCTCATCGCCACCGCCTGCTCCGCCCCCCGACGGAAGACGTCGAGCCGCGCCGGTTCGGTCGGCGCCTCGATGCCGTAGAGCGCCCGGAGCAGGTCCAGACGGTGCCGCAGGTCGAACTCGGTGACCACCACGCCATCGGCCCGGAGCACCGCATCGTCGGGCAGGGCGGTCGCGCGGACGGCCACGAAGACGCTCAGGCCGATCACCAGGGCCGGGGTGAGGATCACCGCCGCGAGGATGCGCAGCGCGATGCCGTACGGGTAGCGGAGCGGGATGAGTGCCTTCATGAGCAGACCTTCGCCACGGTGGGGTCGCCCGCCCGGGGCCGGGCGGGCCCCGATCGTTCGGGCGTCGGGGGGATCAGCCGCTGCACCAGGGCCGCCGCGACCAGCGACAGCAGCACGACGCCGGCCAGGAGCAGGCCGAACTCGCGGATCACCGCCAGCTTCGACACCGCCAGGGACAGGTACCCGGTCGTCGCGGCCAGCGCCGCCACCCCGACGGTGAGTCGCAGGCGACCGACGGCGGTCGCATGGCCGAGCAGCACGCTGAACTCGCAGGCCGTGGCCACGGTGAGCGAGCCCAGCCCGACGGTCAGCGGGCTCAGATCGAGCCCGACCAGCCAGGCGCCGGCCAGGCCCCAGCCGGTGGCCAGCGCGGCGGCGGTGACCGCCCGCAGGGCGTCGGAGCGGCGGCGCAGCCCGGCGGCCAGCACCAGCCCGGCGGCGAGCAACCCCAGCAGGTTCGGCAGGTATCGCTGATCGGAGACCAGCTGGTAACCCCGGGCGGCCGCCACCGGCAACCCGACCACCTCGGCGGTCACCCCCGGCGGTGGCGGCGGCAGGGCCGCGCGGATGCCGTCCAGCAGCCGGGCCTGGTCGTCGAGGTCCTGCAGCTCGACGCCGAAGCTGAGCACCGCCTGCGTGGTGTCCTGCTTCACCACCGAGTCGATCAGGTAGCCGGGCAGCGTCTCCCGGCCGGCGGTGATCTCCTCGGGCGTGGGTTCGGGCCCGAGGAAGGCGAGCAGGCTCGCCGGGCTGACGATCGGGCGCGCCGCCCCGCCGTAGCGGACCACCACGGCCTCCTCGGCCTGGCGCATCCAGGTCAGCGTCTCGGGGGCCAGCACGTTCTTCGCCCGGACCAGCACCCGGATCTCGCCCGAGGAACCGATCACCTCCTCGGCGTGCAGCGCCTCGTCCACCGTCGGCAGCCCGGCCGCCAGCTGGTCGGGTCGGGCCTGCACGTCGAGGCGCGGCAACGCCGCCCAACCACCGGCGGCGACCGCGCCCACCACCACCAGCACGGCGACCCGTTGAACGGGCGAGATCGGGAGCCGGGCCAGCTTCTCGAACCGACCGGCCCGGGGTGGGCCGAGCTCCCCGGCGGTGTCGGGTGGGGCGTCCTCCCGCTCGGCGTCGGTACGGTCCAGGTACCAGCGGATGACCAGCCCGAACAGCACCGCGAACACGGTCCCCGCGGCCAGCGCCAGGCCGAGGTCACGCACGAACGGCAGCGGGGACACGGCCAGCGCGGCGAACCCGGCCGCGCTGGCGGTCGCCGTCACCAGTACCCGCCGCTTGCCGGCCCGCCGCACCAGGTACGCGGGGAAGTCACTGCCCACGCCGATCAGGATGGGCAGGAAGGCGATCACCCCGAGCGACAGCGGCCGGTCCAGCCAGCCGAACAGGGCGAGGGTGACCGCGGTGGCGCCCAGGGTGGCCAGCAGGGGCAGCGCCCGCCGGCGGCGGCCCCGGACCCACGGCACGAGCAGGTAGCAGGCGGTGACCAGGACGACGGCCACCCCGCCCAGGATCGGCATCTCCCGCCGGACCTGCTCGCCGAGGTCGGCCGCCACGGCGGGCGCGCCGGTGACGGTGACCCGGGTGGTGGTGAGGCCGGCCTGCCCGACGGTGGCGCGGATCGCGGCGACCAGCCGTTCGGCGCCCTCCTGGTCGAGATCCTGGCGGGGTCGGGCGAGGATGGCCACCGAGTTCGCGTTCGGCACCACGTAGCGGAAGCTCGGCTTGGGCCGGCCGTCCTGGCCCAGCACCACGAACTCGACGAACCGGGGGTTGCGCAGCGTGGGCAGCCCGGCGGGCAGGCCGCGGACGAGCAGGCCGCCGTACCGCACGTCGAACTCCCGGGTCGCGTCCTTACCGGCGGCCTCGACCGCCGCCGGGGGCTTCCCGGCGGCCCGGGCGGCGTCCTCCGCCTGCGATCGCAGCAGGTCCCGGCGCCCGATCACGGTGGCCATCAGGTTGCGGGTCGCGCCGGCGATCTGGTTGAGGATGGTCGCCGGCCCGTACACCGCGGCCATGTCCGGTAGCTTGGCCAGCCGCCCCTCCAGCTCGAGCAGCTTGGGCAGCTGCTCGCCGGTGAGCAGCTCGGCCGGCTTATCACTCTCCAGCAGCACCACGATCGGATCGCCACCGAAGGAGCTGGCCACGTCCTCGAGACCGGCCAGGGTCGGGTCCCCGGCCGGCAGGAAGGACGCCGGGCTGGTGTCGGTGCGGAGGTTGAGCAGCCCACCCACCACCGGCACGGCCAGCAGCGCGGCCACGAGCAGCGCGATGATCAACGTCCGGCCGCGCATGCCGGACCGGCCCGGCGGCCGTGTCAACAGCCGCCGGGCCCGTCCGAGCCGTGCCGCTCGACGCGAGGAAGCGTTCAATTCCCGAGTCGCTCCACCTTCGGGTAGTCACCCTTGAACGGCCCCGGGTTGGTGCCCGCACCGGGCTTCGGGTACGGGTTGGAGTAGACCCCGGCGTCGACGCGCTTGGGCGTCTCCAGGGTCTTCTCGTTGAAGAACGCCATGGCCCGGATCAGGTGCCGGCCCTTCTCGTCGGTCGGCTTGAGGGCCGCGTTGAAGTTGGCGAAGAACGCAGCCAGGTCCCCGCCGTAGGGCTGCAGGTAGTCCAGCGCGGGGTTGATGTCCCGCAGCAGCTCATAGGCCTTGGGCGAGAGGTCGCTGAGGTCCGAGGAGAACGCCCCGACCTTGTCCAGCGTCTTCGGCGCCCGGTCCAGGGTGTCCTGCAGCGGGTCGAGCAGGTCGTGCAGGTCGTGGGTGGTGTCCGGCAGCAGGTCGAGCGCGTCGCTGAGCTTCGGGGTGGCGTACCGGAGATCGGCGGCCACCGGGGACAGCTTCCCGGACAGCTCCTCCAGCGAGGTCGAGGCCTCCCGCGCGGCGTCCGTGGTCTCCGGCAGCAGCCGCAGCGTCGTCTCCAGGGCGGGCCGCTGGTCGGAGGTGGCCTTGGTGACCTTGTTGGCGGCGGTCACCATGTCGGCGATCTGCCCCTGGCCGGTGTCCAGCGCGGTCAGCAGGGTGGCCGTCTGGTTGGCCAGCTTCTCCAGGTCCTCCGCCTGCGCGGCGATGGCGTCGATCGCATTGTGCCCACCCCGGCCGAGGTCGCCCAGCCCGTTGAAGGTCTTGGCGATGCCGTCCCGGGTCATCTTGGTGCTGCCCCCCAGCGACACCAACATCGAGCTGGCGGCCTTGCGGGTCTCCGGGTCGAGGCCGTCGTAGACGTCGTAGAGCGTGACACCCGGGATGATCGCCTGCGCGGACAGCACCGAATCCCGGGCGATCGGAGCGCCGGTGCCGTCCTTGATGTCCAGGTAGCTCTCACCGACCAGCGAGCGGTCACCGATGCGGACCGTGACGCCCTCGTGCAGCGGCCAGTACTCGTTGCGGACGGTGAAGATGACGTGCCCACCCTTGTCCGGGGTGGCCTCGCTGGACAGCACCTCACCCACGTTCACGCCGGCGATCCACACCTGGCTGGCCGGCACCAGGTTCTCGATGTCGTCGGCGTAGAAGCTCAGCTTGTTGGGCGCCTCCTCCAAGAGCGGCACCCGGGTACCGGTCTCGCCCAGCATGAACAGGAACATTCCCGCACTGATCACCAGGAAGGTGCCCAGGACCACCATCCGGCCGGTGAACCCGGAGAAGATGTTCGACATCAGTTGCCTCCACTGGTGCGGGAGTTGCGCTCCGGCGAGCCCGGGATGTACGCGGGCATCGGGGTGAACGGGCTCGGCTTGCCCGGCTTGAGGCCGCCCTCCGGACCCGGGGAGTACCCGGGGTCGCCACCGGGCAGGAACTGGGTCGCGTCCGGCAGGGCGAACTCGGCGTGCCCCCGGATGTTGTTGCCGTGCTTGTCACCCGGGCCGAACACCGAGGAGGTGGTCGAGGTGAACACGTGCAGGACGGTCAGGTAGTTGAAGATCACGTCGGTGTCCCGGTCCAGGGTCCGGGTGATCCCGACCAGGTCGTCCATCGACTCGTCGAGCTTGCCGACGAACGGCCGCAGGTCCTTGACCACCTTCTTGGCCTCGTGGGCGAAGTCCTTGGCCGAGTCCACCGTGTCGTCCAGCTCGTGGGTGGTCTTCTTGAAGCGGTCCAGGGCGTCCGGCAGCTCGTCGGAGGCCTCGCTGAGGTTGTCCAGCGTCGGGTTGAGCTCCTTGGTCAGGTCCTGGGTGGCCGACAGCGCGTCGTGCAGCTGCTTGCTCAGGCCCGGGAACTCGTTGAACGTGGCCACCAGGTCGCGGTCGTTCTCCGCGAGCACACCCAGGGTGGTCTGCAGCGAATCGGCCAACCGCGTCGCCCGCTCCCGGTCTCCGCCGAGGGCTCCTGCGATGTGGCCCAGCGCGGTGACCAGCTTGGCGATGTTCTCCCGCCGGGTCGACAGCGACTCCATCACCGGGCGCAGTGTCTTCAGGGTCTGGTCGGTCGCCCTGATCCCGTCCGGGAAGTCCTTCGGCGCGTTGGCCAGCGCCACGTCCGAGGCCACCATCAGGTCGGTGACGGCGGCCTGGGCCCGGTCGTCCAGGTGCTGGAGGACCTCGTTGATCTGGATCGGCCGCTTGGTCTGGCCGACCGGGATCAGCCCACCGCTGGCCAGCGGCTTCCCGGCGTCGGTGCCCGGGTTGATGGTGATCTGCATGTCGTTCAGCGGGTTCTTCGGCCGCAGCAGCGCGGTGGCGTTGTCGTAGATGGTCGGGACGTCCTTGTTGAGCTCCATCGTGACGATCGCGGTGCCGCGGTCGGTCGCCTCGTAGTCGGTGATGTCACCGACCCGGACGCCGGCGATGGTGGCCACGTGTGGGGTGGCGTCCGGGTTGAGGCCGGGGACCTGCTCGAACTCCGCGCGCAGCACGTAGTGGTCGGTCCACGGCAGCTGCCCGCCGAGGAAGTACCCGGTGCCGGCCATCGATCCGATGGCCACGATGATCAGCACGCTGAGCGCCATCACGTCCCGCTTCAGGCCGGGAGTGGAGAGCAGCCGCTCCCAGCGCTGCGCGAAGCCGCGCTTCCTCCTGGTGGCGTTCACCGGTTGCCTCCCGTCGGGGACTTGAGCAGGTTGTTCAGCGGATTGGTGGCCGGGGCGCTCTGCGGGGCGAACCCGGTGAACGGCGGGCGGTCGGGCTTCCGCTGGTCCTTCTGCGGAATCTCCCGGCGGTGCTGCTCCTGCGGCCCGATCGGCTTCTGCAGGCCGTAGGCCTCCAGGTACTGCTCGATCGAGGACGGGAACTTGGTGCCACCGATGGTCTGACCGCCGCCGCCGGCTTCCAGCCGGGCGATGGCGTTGTTCGCGTCGTAGTGCTGCCAGACGCTGTTGGCGTCCGAGAACAGGTAGCCGATCTCCTGGTAGAACGGGAAGGCGCTGGCCGAGTTCTGGTACTCGTTCTCGCCCTTCAGCGGAGAGTAGAGCCGGTCCCGGATCGGGCCGTTGACCCGGTCGAAGACCGGACCCTTGAGCCCGTCGAGCGCGTGGTCACCCTTCTCCATGATCGGGTCGAGGTCGTGCAGGATCGGCCGCAGATCGCCCAGGACGTCCCGCAGGTCGTCGAAGACCGGGCGGGCCCGGTCCAGGACCGGCTCGAAGTCCTCCAGGGCGTCGTCCAGGGCGCGGGCACTCGGCTGGAAGTCCTCCGCCGTCACCCGCAGCTTCTCCAGCGTCGGGCGCAGGTCGGCCATCCCGGCCCGGGTGACCCGCAGGGTGTCGTTGCCGGTCCGCAGTGCGGCGGCCAGCGGAGCCCCGGAGTTGCCCAGCGCGGTCGAGGTGGCGTCCAGGTCCCGGACGATCCGGGAGAACTGGCCGGGCTGCTTGTTCACCGCCGCGGCGATGGACTGCAACCCCACCACGACCCGGTTGAGGTCGGTCTTCGGCTCGGTTCCCCGGAAGGCGTCGAGGACCACACCGGCGGGCTGCAGGGTGGCCGGTGCGTCGGTGACCAGCTGGCGGACCGCTTCACCGCCGCCCTGGGCCAGGGTCGCGTCGGTGCGGTCGATGAAGGCCCGGGTGCCGGCCACGGCGGCATCGCTGGAGACGGTGCCGAGCACGTCGTCCAGAGCCACCGGGAGCCGGGTGCGGTCCAGCGGGATCCGCTCCTCGGTGTACGTGGCCCCCCGCTCGCCACCGCTCTCCAGCAGCACGTTCTGCACACCGTCGGTGACCAGCGTCGGCCGGATCGTGGCGGTCGGGGCGGTCCCGAGCTTGGCCCGGGTGCCGTCCTCGACCCGCAACGTGGCGATCATCGTGTTGCGGTCGGTCTCCTCGATGCCGACCACCTTGCCGATGATCACGCCGTTCAGCTTCACCTGGTGGACGTAGGTCAGGTCGTCGGAGATCAGCTTGGCCCGCTCGGCGAACTCGGCCTCGATCGTCTCGTCGCCCTGGGTGAACAGGAGGGTGTGCACCTTCTCCTTCTGGAAGGCGACCCAGCCGACCAGCAGGAACAGCACGAGCACCACGACGCCGAGGACCTTCGGCGAGAACTCTCTCTTGGTCGTCATCGCGGAATCGCTCCGTTCAGGGCCTTGGACAGCGGGGCGGATCCGGGGATGGGCAGCGAGGGGGAGCCGGGCAGGCCCTTCGCCGCCAGACCGCACGGCTGGTTGCCGCCGAGCCCGAGCGTGGTGTGGTCCTTGTCGGCCTCACCGGGCTTCGGGTAGGCGTTCACCGCGAAGTTGCAGTACTTGACGAACCCGCCGGTGAACGAGGCCGGGCCCTGGACATCGGCGTTGAGCCGCGCGTAGTGCACCCCGTCGGCCGTGCCCTCGGAGAGGAAACTGCGGCCGCGGACGAACAGGTAGCCGAGTTCCTTGCTGTACGGCGCGAGCACCTTGAGCGGGGTGGACGCCATCCGCAGCGCGTCCGCCGCCCTCGGAGCCAGTGGCCGGGTGTCCTTGAGCGCCGGAGTCAGGTCCTTGAAGGCGGGAGTGACCTTGTCGGCCACGTCGGGCACGTCGTCCAGCGCCGGGATGCCGTCGGTGAGCACGCCGCGCAGGTCGTCCTCGGAGTCGCCCAGGCTGCGGGCTCCCGCCTCGAAGTCGGTCATCGCCGCCCGGGTGTCCGCGAGCGACGGGTTGATCGAGTCGGTGGCCCGCTTGAGCGCGTCCAGGGTGGCCGGCGCCCGGTTCAGGGTCTCGGACAGCGCCCTCCCGTCGTCCACCACGATGCCGCTGAACGTGGACTCGGTCTGCTCGATCAGGCTGGCGAGCTGGTCCTGGCGGCCGGCGAACCGGGAGGACACCCGGTCGGCCGCATTGAGCAGCGCCGGCAGATCGGCTTCCTTGGAGCCCAGCGCCGCGGCGACGGTGCCGGTGTCGGAGAGCGTGTCCGGCCCGTTGGCCATGAAGTCCTTGAAGTTGGTGGCCTGCCCGGTGAGCCCGCCGCCGAACTGGGTCAGGAAGCCGTTCGCGCCGGCCCGGGTGGCCGGGTCGAACAGGTCCAGGATCTGGTAGACGTCCCGCGAGCTCTTGGTCTGCGCCTGCGGGATCACCCCGTCACCCAGCTCGCCGGAGTCCGGGGTGCCGGGCCGGAGCTCCACGAACTTGGAGCCGACCGCCGACTGGTCCTGGATGCTGGCCGTCGCGTTCTTGTACGCGCGATAGCCGTCACCGAGCTCGATCTGCAGCGTGACGATGGCCTCACCGTCGCCGTACTGGATGTCGATGACCCGGCCGATGCCCTTGCTGTTCTGCCGCACCGGGTCCTTGATCGCCAGCGTGTCGATGTCCTTGAACGCGGCCTTGACGTAGGTCTTGTCCGCCAGCGGGTTGCCGAACTGCGCCTCCACGGTGATCCACATCAGGAAGGCGATGAAGATGATGCCGCCCACACCGACCTGGAACGACCGGACCAGGGTCCGGGACTCCGGCTTCAGCTTCGCCATGTCAGCGCCCCCCGCCCAGCAGCTGGTCCATCATGTTGTTCTCCTGCTTCTGGGACAGGCCGGTGGCGCCGCCGTCCACGCCGAGCTTCGGCAGCTTGGGTGGCTTGGGCAGTGGGTACTCCTCCTTGGGCGCCCCCTCGGCGTCGCCGAACGGGACCTCCAGGCGGCCACCCTCGGGCAGCGGCAGCTTCGGCACCGCGTTGCGCGGCGCGCCGGGGATCGGGCCCAATGCGGTCTCGCCCCCGGTCTTGGGTGAGTACGGGAGCACCGCCTTGAAGTAATGGCTGACCGCGTCGTAGTCCTGGATGGACAGCGTCCAGCCCTTGGCGAACTCCATCAGGTCGACCAGCCGGGTGCTGATGCCGCCGTCGTGCAACAGGGTGTCGAGGTCGCGGGTGGTACCGCGCAGCCCGTCGGCCCCGGTCCGCAGGTCGTTGGCCACCGGCCCGAGCTCGTCGAGCAGGTCCTCGCCCTTCTCCAGCACCGGCTGCAACGAGGCGAGCGCCGGGTCGACCGAGTCGGAGAAGTCCTCCAGCTCGCCGCTGATGTCCACCAGGTCGTCGGTGATCGGCCGCAGCTCGGCCAGCGTCTTGGTGGTCGGCGGGGCCAGCCCGGCCACCTCGGCCAACGTGCGCTGGGCGCTCTGCAGGGTGGACGGCAGCCGGTCCAGCGACTCCTGGATCTGCTGCCGGTTCTGCGAGGTCACCTCCAGCAACCGGGTGGTGGAACCGATCATCTTGTCGAAGCTCTCACCGCGGTTGGTCGCCACCGCGGAGGCCACCGGCTCGGCGCTGCGCACCAGCCGGTTCAGCACGGCGTTCTGCGAGTCCAGGACCGAGGCCAGCTCCTGGGTCTGGGTCATCGCCGGCCGGATCGCCGCGATGGTGGCGGCGGTCTTCTTCGGGTCGGTGCCGATGCCCTCGCCGAGCGCGGTCATCATCATGCCGAGACCGGTACCCGCCGGGTCGTCGACCAGGTCGACCACCTTCTGCAGGTCCACCACGCTGCGGGTGCGCTCGACCGGGATGACGTACGGCTCGGCCTTCGCCGGCGAGGCCGGGGTGCCCGGGTCGATCGACACGTAGCGCTCACCGAGGAGGTCACCGTCGATCACCGTGGCCGTCGCGTCCTGGTGCAGCGGCAGGACCGCGTCGGACACCGTCATGGTCACCAGCGGCTTGCGGTCCGGGCCGAGGGTCACCGAGTCGATGGTCCCGATCTCCACCCCGGAGGCACGTACGATGTTGCCGTTGCGCAGCGGGCTGGCGTCCTCCATGACCGCGGTCACCGTCACCACACCGTCGTCCGCCGCCTCAGCCGCGGAGCTGGCCGCCACCGTGCCGAACGCGGCGGCGGAGACACACGCCACGGTGGCTACGGCCCGGGTGGCGATCCGGGTCAGGTTCCTGGTCGTCTTCTCGGTCATCGGATCGGGTTCCCGTTCGCGTCTTCCTTGGGCATGTCGGGGTCGGTCCACGGCTTGCCCACGGTCTCACCGGGTTTCGGCCGGCCGGTCGCCTCCAGCGGGGGCAGCCGGACCGGGGCCTCGTTCAGGGGCTGGGGTCCGACCTCACCGACGGTCGCGGCCCAGAGGTGGCCCTGGGAGTCGTAGGCGCCGAAGTTCTTGCCCCAGTTCTGCAGGAAGCCGGTGAGCTCCGGGATGTAGGGCCGGATGAACGACACCGCCGGCTGGTACTCCTTGAAGAACGTCGTCACGTCCGGGAACACCTGGCGCGTGCCGTCCAGGAAGGCCGGGCTGTACTCGAGGAGCTCACGGGCGGACCTCAGGCTCGGCCCCAGGTCCTTGATCACCGGGCGCAGGTCCTTCATGAACGGCAACAGGTCGTCGGAGATCGGGCGCAGGCGGTGCGTCGCCGGGCGCAGGTCGTCCAAAAGTTCGTTGGTCGGGCGGACCGCCGGCGGGATGGCCCGCAGCGTGGCGTTGGTCTCGGTGAGGGCCGGCGGCAGCTCTTGGAGCACCTCACCGAGCTGGCGCTGCGAGGTGGCCACCTGGGTGGAGAACCGGTTGAGGCCGGTGACCGTGTTCCGCACGTCGCCCTGCTGCTTGGCGGTCACCTCGATCATCTGCTGCAGCTGGTCGACCAGGGCGCGGATCGCCGGGCCGTCGCGGCCGACCGCCTCCAGGATGGCCCCGGTGGCCTCGACCGTGGGGCCGAGGGAGTTCAGGGTGGCCTGGACGTCCTTCTCCTTGCCCTTGGTCGTCGCGCTCACGGTGCGCACCAGCCCGTCGAGCTTGTCCCGGGTCTTCTGGTCCAGGGCGGCCAGCACCTGGTCGACCTCCACCTGGAAGGACTCGGCCTCGAACATCCCGCCGTCGGGGATCTCCGGGTTGCTCGCCGGGCCGGGGGTCAGGGTCAGGATGCGCTCACCGAGGGCGGCGTACCACTCGATCCGGGCCTTCGTGCCGGCGTGCAGCGGCGCGTGCTTCGGCGAGACACCGGCGGTGACCACCGCCTTGCCGTCCTTGGTGTCGATCCCCATGACCGAGCCGGAGTCGAACCCGTTGATCCAGACCGGTGCACCCACGGCCAGGTTGCCGGCGCTGCTCATCACGATCTTGACGCGATAGCTCTCGCTCGGCCAGTTGAAGTAGAGGACAGCGGCGGTGACGACGATGCCGACCGCCCAGACGAGCGGCTTCACGAGCCTCGACTCGGTCATCGCCGGGCCTGCTCGGTGCCACCCGGGTTCGGGTCGGTGCTGTGCTCGGGGCGTTCTCGGTAGATCCAGAGAAGGACAGCATTGTCTTGTGTTGCCATGGGGAGTCATCCGATCTAACCGGCGGCCCGAGGGGGAGCGCGCACGACCTGGTAAGAACGTTTTTGCTGAGATGCGTATTCGGTTGTATCGATTCGGCCGGGTCGGGTTACGCCGGGATCTCCGGCGGTACCCGACGGCCGTTAGCGGGCGATCGGGGCCCGGGGCCCGTATCCGCTGAAGAAGAACTGGTTGATCACCGCGCCGACCAGGCTGATCAGCGCCATATTGATGATCATCGACTTGGCGGTGTTCTTCCCGACGCCCACCGGACCGCCCTTGGCGTTGTATCCGTAGTAGCAGGCCACCAGGACTATGAGTGAGCCCGTGGTGTACCAATGGGAGATCTGGGCGATGATGTCCGACCAGGTGATGAAACCGAAATGAATGTCGAGGAACTGACCGTACGAGTAGCTCTTGAAGAACACGACGGTCATGAACCAGTAGACGATGTTGCTCAGGCCGATGGACACCGACGAGATGAATCCGGTGAAGATCAGCAGCGCCCACATCCGGGTGGCCACCAGGTATTCCATCGAGTTGATGCCCATCACCTCGAGGGCATCGATCTCGTCGCTGATCCGCATGGCCCCGAGCTCGGCCACCATGCCGCAGCCGACCTTCGAGGACAGGATCCAGCCCCACATCACCGGCGTGATGTTGTATCCGCCGAGTGAGGTGAACAGGCCGGTGTAGGAGCCGACGCCGAGCTGACGCAGCAGGTAGTGCCCCTCCAGCGAGCACTCCATCGCGATGATGGCTTCCATCAGCAGGATGACCGCGCTGCTGCCGAGGATCAGGATCCCGGTCTGCCGGAACACCTCGGTGAGATATCTCAGCGAGCTGGGCATGACCTTGACCAGGGCCCAGCTGAACTTGAAGATCCCGCCGAGGTCGTGGATCACGCCCTCGTCGTAGCCGTAGGAGTGCTCGGCCTTGGCCTGCCGGGTGGCGCCGGCCTTCTTCTGCTCCGGGCCTTCGACCGCTGTCGTCATGGCGTTACCTCCTTCACCGGTTGATCAGGATCTCGGGGAACAGCCCGAGCATCGAGGTGTTGATCACGAAGTTGACGATCCAGATCGCCACGAAGCACTGGACGACACCCTCGTTGACCGCGCGGCCGACGCCCTGGGCGCCGCCCTTGGCGTTCAGCCCCTTCTGCGCGCAGACCACGCCGATGAACAGGCCCAGCACCGCGCACTTGAAGGTCGAGGCGATGAGCAGGTCGTACTCGGTGAGGATGGCGAAGAAGACCGAGAAGATGCTCCCGGCGCGGGTGTCACCGACGATCGCCCCGGAGCTCACCGCCATCGAGATGCCCAGCAGGATGGAGGTGAAGTTGAAGGCGACCGTCATGATCGTGACCGCCAGCACCCGGGGCAGGACCAACGTGCGGACCACGTTGATCCCGAGGACCTCCATCGCGTCGAGTTCCTCGCGGATCTTGCGCGCACCGAGGTCGGCGCAGAGGGCGGTACCCATCACCCCGGCGACGGCCATCGCAGTGGTGAACGGGGCGATCTCCCGGACGTCCGCCATCACGAAGTAGGTGCCGACCCGGCTCTGCGCGCCGGCCAGGGTGAGCGTGCCGTAGGCGAGGTTGCCGATCAGGAAGGTGAAGCCGCCGACGGCCGCGAGCACCGGCAGGAAGCAGAACCGCAGCATCCCGTACATCTCGTCGAGCGTGTCGCGCCAGTAGCCGACCGGGTACCGGACCGCCGTGTAGATCAGCTCGAACAGCAGCTGGAACGGCCGTCCGGTCTCCACCACCGGCTTGCGCGACCAGCCCGGGAGACGTTCCAGCGCACTGGTCGTCACCCCCGGCAGGTCCGGTGGTCGTTCCGTGGTCCGGGTCATCGCTCAGTCCCTCCGCTCCGAGATCCGCGTCGATGTCCGCTGTCGTGAGCGCTGGGCCCGGGTACACAGTGACCGACATCTCTGACAACGATAGGAACTTTGTTACAGGTACTGTCGAGGATAATCAACCAGCCGATCGTGAGGCCGGCGCCAGAAAGGTCACCCAAAGTGACATCTGTCCATCGGGGCGCAGAGCTCACAGTCGCGTGACCGCGCGGAGACGGAGCTGACCTGCGAAGGTCGCCGTCGTCGGAGAACCGGCGCGCACGCGGCTCGACCACGCCCCGTGATCGATCTGAGGAACCCCGCCGGGAGGACCACTCGTTGGTGCGACGGTCGAGGACCAGCACGGGCTCCGCCTCAGTCCATGCCCAGCGGGCCGGCGGACTCACCGGCGAGGAACTGACGGACGAACGGGTCCTCGTGGGCGAAGGCCTCCTCGGCCTCGCCGTAGTGCACGACCTTGCCCTTCCAGATCAGCCCCACGTAGTCGCTCACCTTGCGGGCGGTCCGGATGTCGTGGGTCACCAGCAGGTAGGTGCCCTTGTGCTCGGCGTGCATGTCCAGGATCAGGTCGTTCAACAGGCTGGTACGCACCGGGTCCAGACCGGAGTCCGGCTCGTCGAAGAACACGATCTTCGGGTCCATCACCAGCGCCCGGGCGAAACCGGCCCGCTTACGCATACCACCGGAGATCTCGTTCGGCAGCTTCGTGTGCGCCTTGTCCAGACCCACCTCGGCCAGACGCCGGGTCACGATCTCCCGGATCTCGTCCTCGGACTTGTCGGTGTGCTTGCGCAACGGGAACGCCGTGTTGTCGTACACGTTCAGCGACCCGAACAACGCACCGTCCTGGAACAGCACACCCATCTTGGTCCGGAGCTCGTAGCGCTCCTTCTCCGAGATCTTCCAGATGTCCTGACCGAAGATCAGCACCTCGCCGTCGTCCGGCTCCAGCAACCCGACCAGGTGCTTGATCAACACCGACTTACCGGTACCCGACGGGCCCAGGATCGTGGTGATCGCATCGTCCTTGAAGTCCAGGTCCAGGCCCTGCAACACCTTGAAGTTGCCGAACGCCTTGTGCACGTTCTTGCACTCCATGCTGTGGACGCTGCTGCCGGGCGTGCCCGGCGTGGGCAGCCGGGAGTCCCGGCTGCCCACGGTCGAGTTGAACGACACTGTCTGACTCCTGATCGGTGTAGAGGGGCTGGTCAGTTCGAGATCGGTGCGTTCGGCGTGGCGCCCCAGAAGACCTGGGTACCGAGCAGACCCACGAGGTGGACCAGCACCATGTTCAACATCATCGACTTCGCGGTGTTCTTCCCGACACCGACCGATCCGCCTCGGGCGGTGAAGCCGTAATAACAGCCGACGAAAACGATCACCGTTCCCATCGCCATGATCTTTATCTGGGAGAACAGGAAGTCCAGCGGGTTCTGGTAGAGCCAGAAGATGTAGAGATACCCACCGGAGGACACGTTGCCCAGGTTGACCACGGTCATGAAGTACTCACCGAGGTACATCACTCCGAGCCCCACGGTGTAGAGGAACGGAATGGCGATCCATGCGGCGAGGACCCGGGTCCCGACGAGGTAGCTCTGGGACTTGATCCCCATGACCTCCATCGCGTCGATCTCGTCCGCGATCCGCATGGAGCCGAGCTCGGCGACCAGGCCGCAGCCGACCTTGGCGGAGAAGATGTAGCCCCACATGAACGGGGCCATCTCGCGGAGACCGCACCAGGCGTTGAACACACCGGAGTAGATCGGCGCACCGATCTGCTTCAGCGTGTAGCTGGCCTCCAGGCCGCAGACCGTGCCCATCACGCCCTGCATCAGCCAGATGATCAGGCCGCTGGTCAGGATCAGGATGCCGGCCTGGTGCACGACCTCACTGCTGTACTTGCGGACGTCCGGGAAGTTCCGGATCACGTTGCCGGAGAACTTGGCGATGTCGCCGAGTGATCCGACGGCCTCCTTGAGCGTGTCGACCGGGGTCGACCGGGACAGGGAGGGGGTCTTGGCGTCGGCGCCGGGGGACTGCTCGCCGGGCCGCTGCTCAGTCGTCGTCATGTCTCAGCCCCTTTACCGGTAGACCTGCATGTCGGGGTTCAGCCCGAGCATCATGGTGGTGAAGACCAGGTTGAACACCCAGATCCCGGCGAAGGCGATCACCACGGCCTGGTTCACCGCGCGACCCACGCCGATCGGACCACCCTGGGCGCGGTAGCCCTTGTAGGAGCAGACGACGCCGATGATCAGGCCGAAGAGCGCGGTCTTGGTGACGCTGCCGGCCATGTCGGTGGTGGTGGCGTTGGCCCAGAAGTTGCCGAAGTACGCGTCGGCGTTCGCGTTGTAGTAGACCGCCGCGATGTACCCGCCGAGGACGCCGCAGGTGAGCGCGACGATGTCCATCAGGCCGGTCATGATCGTCAGAGCGATCACGCGGGGAAGAATGATCGTCCGGACCGGGTCGACGCCGAGAACCTCCATCGCGTCGAACTCCTCCCGGATCCTCCTGGCGCCCAGATCCGCTGTGATCGCGGTGCCCATCACACCGGCCACCACCATCGCGTTGATCCAGGGAGCGAACTCACGCACGCTCGCCATCAGGAAGAACGAACCCAATCTTTCCGGGATACCGAACAGTAGGAAGATGTTTCCGCCCTGCAAGCCGGGCGCACAGAGCCCGAATGCGGTGGTCGAGATGACCATCGGCAGCCAGCACAGCTTGAGGGTCTCGAACATCTGCTCGCGCACGTCGCCCCAGTACCCTCGCGGGTTGGTGATGGCGCTGCGCGTCACTTCCATCAGCAGGGCGAACATCTCGCCCGCCTCCTGCAACGGCTTCGTCGCCGCCTGCAGCCCCTTGCCGAACTTCGGCGCGGCGACTGCCTTCGTCTGCCTCGGCGGGGCCGAGACCCCGGTGCCAGGCATCGGGTTGGTCATGTCCCTCTCCATTCCTTTTGCTGACCGCCGTAACGACGCCGGGCGCCGGAACGACAAGGGAGCAGCGGGACCTCCGTCGCTCCCCCACCCGCACGGGGCGGGTGGTCCTGCCACCACCGCGGGAAGCGGTGGTGCCGCCGTACCCCCCACCCCCGGAAGGACAGACGGGTACAACTTGCCGGGAATGCTTCCGTGCGGGCCGTTCCACTGCATCGTTCCTGGGTGGCATCTCCACCCCCCGATCGGGAGGTATTGGGTCCGTCACCCATCCGGCGGGCCGTGACCTGGGCCGTTCAGCTCAGACGCGGGGTCCCGCCGGGGCCGGTGAACTTCTACTACCGGCTCATCAGATTCCAACGAATGTGTAGCGTGTGAGGACACGCACAGTTTCGCGATCGTGACTTTCGGTGAGCGGTCGGGCGGCTCAGGCGCCGATCCGGCGGGCCGCGCGGTCCTGACCCGCGCTGCGGGCGTGCTCCTCGCGCAGCCAGCGGGATACCGCCTCGGCCCGGTTGGCCGCGTCCAGCTTGCGCAGGATGTGCTTCACGTGCGACTTGACGGTGCCCTCGGAGATCACCAGCCGGCGGGCGATCTGCGCGTTGGTGTGGCCGGCCCCCATCAGCCGCATGACCTCGACCTCCCGGCGGGTCAGCGCGCCCTCCACCCCGTGCATTCGGCCGATCGGGGGCGCCGGGGGCGCGGCGGCGGCGCCGGCGGACGGCAGCCCGAGGGCCGGTCGCGGCCAGCCCTGGTCCTCGCCCGGGCGGGAGCCGAACACCGAACCGGGGGCCGACCCGGACAGCAGCCGGCCCAGCTCGGTGCGCAGCGCGCGGAGGGTGTCGGTGGCCGCCGTCCGCACCACCAGATGCCCCAGACCGTCGCAGAACATCCACAGCAGGTCGCGGTCGGTGCGGTCCAGCTGGCGGCGCTGCCGGTAGCAGTCCGCGTGCAGGAACCCGATGACCCGACCCCAGCCGACGACCGGCGCG
>JAESFN010000497.1_pt1 | contig 34816 bp, 22 predicted proteins | sample 9269411 | NCBI WGS metagenome assembly JAESFN01 (sample SAMN14505399, study PRJNA617100) | algae metagenome | isolation source: Iphinoe sp. HA4291-MV1 and co-occurring heterotrophs from trail next to... | place: USA: Maunawili Falls, Hawaii | collected 2009-07-25
CGCGAAGGCCAACCGCTCTTCGTCGACGGCCCCTTCGCCGAAACCAAAGAGCAAGTCGGCGGCTACCACGTGCTCGAATGCAAAGACCGCGACGAAGCGGTGGCCCTGGCCCTGGGCATTCCCACCTTGGCCGCCGGCGGCGCGGTGGAAGTGCGGCCGCTGCTGTTCGCGGAATAGCGAGTAGCGCGTAGGGTGCATCAAGCGAAGCGCAGACGCACCATCGGTGCATCGTAGCGAATCGCGGCGGTTGCTCGGCAAGCTTTCGCCTGCCGCTCGCCGGCGGAGGCGGCTCGCGTCGCTGGGAGCGCGAACGGCGACTTGTGCCCCCCTCCCCTGCCCCGCCGGCCGCCAAAAGTGCTAAATTAGGGCGGCGGCCCTTGGGCCGCCCTGCCCTCCCCTGCCCTCTTTGCTCGCGAGAAGTTTCAGCGCATGTCGATTGATTGGCCGCGGTTTCGTGAAACGATTGGCCGCTACCAGCGGTTCGTCTTGATTAGCCACATTCGGCCCGACTGCGACGCGCTCGGCAGCGAACTCGGCATGGCCGGCGTGCTCGAAGGTCTCGGCAAGCAGGTGGCGATCGTCAACGGTCAGGCGACCCCGCCCAACCTGGCCTTCATCGATCCCACGCAGCGGATCATGGCCCTCGGCGAGCCCAAGGCCGCGGCCGCGATCGAGTCTGCCGACTGCTTCATGATCCTCGACACCAGCGCCTGGGCTCAACTCGGCGGCATGGGCGAGGTACTGCGAAACTCGACCAAGCCCAAGCTGGTGCTCGACCACCATGTGAGCCAAGACGATCTGGGCGCCGAGTACTTCAAAGACACCAAGGCCGAGGCCACGGGCCGACTCGTGGCGCAGGCGGCCAAGGAACTCGGAGTCGCGCTTACGGCCGAAATCGCCAAGCCGCTGCTGGCCGCTGTGGCCACCGACACCGGCTGGTTCCGCTTTAGCTCGACCACGGGCGAAACCTTCCGCACCGGGGCGGCGTTCGTCGACGCGGGCGCAAAGCCCGACGAACTCTATCGAGAGCTGTACGAGCAGGATTCGCTGGCTCGGCTGCGGCTCATCGGCCGCATCCTGGCCCGCGCCGAAGCAGAGTTGAACGGCCGGCTGATCCACACGGCCGTGCTGCGTGACGACTTCGAAGCTACGGGCGCGCTGCCTTCGGACACCGAAGACATTGTGAACCTCACGCTCACGGTGGCCGGAACCGAAGTGGCGGTGATCTTCGTAGAACAGCCTGACGGTCGGTTCAAAATCAGCTTCCGCAGCCGCTCGGCGGTGGATTGCAGCAAGCTGGCCGAGACCTTCAACGGCGGCGGGCACAAGGCAGCGGCCGGCGCGTCGGTGCCGGGCCCCTATGCCGAAGCTCTGCCCCGCGTGCTTGACGCCATTCGCAAGGCAATGGGATAATCCGGGCCGTCGGCCGCTGGCCGATCCCGCCTATGAAGAAGTCTTCGCCGCGGCTCTCCCCCATTCGCCGCGCGAAGGCGTTGAGTCCCGTCTTCCACCATCGCGCCCCTACCGTTCCCGTTGCCGCGGTCTATCCGCGCTGCAGCGGGCGAACTCGAGCGATTCATGGCCGATAAGTCGACAGCCCCCCCTGCCCCGCCAGTGTCTCCGGAGGCGCGCAGGTCGTTTCTCACTGGCTTGGCCGCCGGCGTGATTGGCACGCTGGTCGGCCTGGTGCCGGTGGTCAGCGGCCTGTTTGTGTTTCTCGATCCCCTGCTCCGCCGACGCGGCGGCGCGGCGACGCTGCTCAAGGTAGCCGCGCTCGACGCCCTGCCGGCCGACGGCACACCCGCGGTCTTTCCGGTCGTGGCCACGCGGCAAGACGCCTGGACGCGCTATCCGAACGAGCCGATCGGCGCGGTCTATCTGCGGCGATTGAAGGACGGCAAGGTTACGGCCTTCAACGCCTCGTGCCCGCACTTGGGCTGCTTTGTCGATTTCCGCGACAAAGAGTATCGCTGCCCGTGCCACAACAGTTCGTTTACGATCGACGGGGCGCGGGTACAGCCCGGCCCCCCTGCCCCGCCCTGCCCCAGCCCGCGCGATCTCGATCCGCTCGAGGTCGACGCCCAGAAGCTGGCCACCGGCGAAGTATGGGTGAAGTTCGAGAACTTCCGCAAAGGAATCGCAGAGCGAGTGCCTGAAGCATGAAGCCCTTGCTCGATTGGCTGGATCACCGCACCGGTTGCCGCGACGTGCTGCACGAAACGCTCTACGAGCGGATTCCCGGCGGTGCGCGCTGGCGCTACGTGTGGGGCAGCACGCTCGTGTTCACGTTCACGGTGCAGGTCATCACCGGCATTTTTCTCTGGATGAGCTACAGCCCCAGCGCCCAGTCGGCCTGGGAGAGCGTGTACTACATCCAGCACGAAATGACCGGTGGCTGGCTGCTCCGCGGCATCCACCACTACACGGCCCAGGCCATGGTGGTGTTGCTCGGCCTGCACTTGATGCAGGTGGTGATCGACGGCGCGTACAAAGCGCCGCGAGAAATCAACTTCTGGCTCGGCCTGGTGCTGATGCAACTGGTGCTCGGCCTGGCGCTTACCGGCTATCTATTGCCGTGGGATCAAAAGGGCTACTGGGCCACGCGCGTGGCGACAAACATCGCCGGAATCGTGCCGGTGGTGGGGCCGGCCTTGCAGCGCGTGGTGGTCGGCGGACCTGACTATGGCCATCACACGCTCACGCGCTTCTTTGCGCTGCATGCCGGCGTGTTGCCGGGATTGCTGATTGCCTTTCTCGTGCTGCACGTGTCGCTCTTTCGCCGGCATGGCATTACGGCCAAGACCCCGTATCGCAAGCCGGACAGCACGTTCTGGCCCGATCAAGTGCTGATGGACAGCGTGGCTTGCCTGGCGGTGTTGCTCACGGTGCTGGCGATGGTGCTCTGGCTGGGCGCCGAGCTCGGCGCGCCGGCCGATCCGGCCAAGGCCTACGCCGCGGCGCGTCCTGAGTGGTACTTTCTGTTTCTGTTTCAGATGCTGAAGTACTTCCCTGGCGAGGCCGAGGTTTTCGGCGCGGTGATCCTGCCAGGCATCGTGATGCTCGTGCTCGTGCTGATGCCCATCCTCGGCAAGTGGAAGCTCGGGCATGGCTTCAACATTGGCTTCACGTTCGCGCTCTTGTTTGGCGCGATCGGCCTCACCGGACTCGCGATGCGCGAGGACCGCGGCAACGCCGACTACGCCAAGGCGGTACAAGACGCCAAGGCCGCTGGCGAGCGAGCGGCCGAGTTGGCCGCCCGGCACGGCATTCCGCCTTCGGGCGCGGTCACGCTGCTGCGGAATGACCCGGTGACGGTGGGCCCGGCGCTGTTCGCCCAGCACTGCGCGAGCTGCCACAGCCACAAGGGAGGTCGCGCCGACGACGTGATCGCCGCCGAATCGTCGGCGCCAAACCTGTACGCGTTTGGCTCCGAGGCCTGGATCTTAGGGCTGCTCGACCCGGCCAAGATCGACGGGCCGGAATACTTTGGCGCTACGAAGCACAAAGAAGGCGACATGTCGAGCTTCGTGCATGGCGACCTGCCTGAGCTTGGCAAGCAGAAGGTCGAAGCCGTGGCTTATGCCCTGGCCGCTGAGGGGGGGCACATTGCTAAACCTGACCAGACCAAGCTCGACGAAGGCCGCGCGGTGCTGAACGACGCCGACACCGGTTGCGCGGTGTGCCACAAGTTCCACGACGCCGGCGAACTGGGCTCGGCGCCGGATCTCACCGGCTATGGCTCGCTGGCCTGGCTCGAGGAGTTCATCTCGAACCCCGAGGCCGAACGCTTCTACCCCAGCACCAATGACCGCATGCCCGCCTTCGGCCAAAATCGACTCACGCCGACGGAAATCTCGCTGCTGGCGCGCTGGCTGCGGGGAGATGAGTAGCCTGCAGCCGACGCCTCGTAGCGCTTAGGCGGCCCGTAGGTTATGCTTCAGCATAACGCCACGGCGCAAGCGAACCTGAGGCCACGAGGAGCGGCGCCAAGCTTGAACGCGAATCACCTCATGCGGGGGTTCGGGCAGAGTCATGCTGAAGCATAACCTACGAGCTTCGTCGCCTTCTCGGCGCCTCTGCGCCTCCGCGGTTTCAAATCCTGACAGAACGCCCAGGAGCCTGGTGTTGCCAAGGTGGGGAAGGCCGAATAAGCTACCGCAATTCGCCAATCTGCCGCTGTTGTCGGCCGCAAAGGAGTGCTAGCTGTGTTCGTTGCCGCGTCAACCGATTGTTTCCCCGACCTGCCATTCGAGGAAGCCCTAGACCGGCTGCTGGGGCTCGAGTTCAATCGCGTCGAGATCTCCATCCGCGAAAACGGGCCGCAGCTTCGCCCTTCCGAAGTGCTGGCCGATCTAGACGGCTCGATCTCGCGCTGCCGCAACGCGCAGCGGCTGACGCCGGTCGCCTACTACGTCGATATCGATGGCGAAGGCCCTCAGTATTACGAGCAGTTCGCGGCCTGTTGCAAGTTGGCCAAGGCCACGAAGGTCGTGTCGATCACCGTCCCCTCGGCCGAACTCGGCACCCCCTTCAATGGCGAGGTCGAGCGGCTCCGCGAGTTGGTCAGCATCGCCTCGACCGACGGCATTCTCGTCAGCATTAAGAGCGAAGTCGGCCGGATGTCTCAGGATCCCGACACCGCCGTGGTGATGTGCAACAACGTCAAGGGCCTGGGCATCACCCTCGACCCGAGCCACTACATCTGCGGCCCCCACAAAGGCGGCAACTACGATCAGGTGCTCAAGTACGTGACGCACGTTCGCCTGCGCGACACGAGCAGAACGAACCTGCAGGTGCGCGTGGGCCAAGGCGAAGTCGAATACGGCCGCCTGATCTCGCAACTCGCCCGCTTCAGCTACAACCGGGCCCTCTGCGCCCACATCGTGCCGATGCCCGATGTCGACCACTCGGGCGAGATGCGGAAGCTGCGGCTGCTTCTTGAGAGTCTGCTGTAAGCCGGGCTTCTCCCCTCCCCTAGCAGAGTTCGTTCTCCGCCCACGTTTGCGCCTGCGCGGTCGGGTTTCGACAGAATCCCCCTAGACAGTTCGCCTGCGAACCGGTACTCTTATTTACCGGACTGACCAGTCCGTCACTCGTCTTGGCCGCTTTCAGGACTCTTCGCCGTGACCAAACCTGCCTCCACTCGTGGGCGTCCCAAAGACGAAGCCCTGCGCCAGCGGCGGCAGGAGGAAATCGTCGAGGTGGCGGTCGCCCTGTTCGCCGAACGGGGCTACGCCGGCACCGATACGCAGCTCGTGGCCGATCGCCTGGGTGTAGGCAAGGGAACGATTTACCGCTACTTCCCCAGCAAGGAAGCGCTCTTCCTGGCCGCCGTCGACCTAGGCATGCGCAGCCTGCGCGAAGCCGTCGACGCGGTGGCCGAGGTCGAGCCCGATCCGCTGCACCGTATTGCCGCGGCCACGCGTGCCTACCTGGCGTTCTTCGAGCAGCACCCGGAGCTGGTTGAGCTCTTGATGCAGGAGAGGGCGCAGTTCAAGGACCGCAAGAAGTCGACCTACTTCGTTCACCGCGACCAGGGAATTTGCAAGCTCAAGCTCGTGCTCGAGGAGCTGATCGCCCAGGGCCTTGTCCGCAATGTCTCGGTCGAGCGACTGGCCGACGTATTCAGCCAACTGCTCTACGGCACGATGTTCACGCACTATTTCACCGGCCGCGAAAAGCCGCTCGCGCAGCAGGCCGAAGACCTGCTCGACGTGTTCTTTCATGGCATTCTCACTGCACAGGGATTGCAGACCTACTATGGTTAGCCGATCGCTCCTGGCCTGCCTGACCGCAGCCCTTTCCGCAGCGGCGCTCACCGCACTTGGCTGCAGCCGGCATGGCGCCGCCGAAACACCGGCGCCACAAGCGGCCCAGCCTGCAGCGCCCAAGGCGGTGCCGGTCACCTTGGCGTCCGTCGAAACTCGCCCCATTCAGCGCCGCGTGCAAATCGTCGGCAATCTGCTGGGCCGCGAAGAAGTGACGCTGATGCCTAAGGTCGGCGGCCGCATCGTGCGGATTCATCACGACGTGGGCGACCAAGTCTCCGCCGGCGAAGCGCTGCTCGAGCTCGACGCCACCGATTATCGCCTAGCCGTCGAAGAGGCCGAGCGGGCACTGGGCTCGGAACTGGCCAAGCTCGGGCTCACCGAGTTGCCTGCGGGCGAGTTTAACAGCCAGCAACTCCCCTCGGTCGTCCGCGCGCATCTGCTGCTCGAGAACGCTCAGCGCAAGCACAAGCGGCTCGAGGATCTGCGCAAGGGCAACGAAGGCTTCGTGACGGCCGAGGAGTTCGATCTCTCGCGCACCGACGCCAGCGTCGCCCAGGCGGCCCATCGTCAGGCAGTAATGGACGTGGAGTCGACCCTCGCGCTCGCCCGCCAAAAAGCGGCCACGCTCGAGACGATGCGGCAGCGGCTGGCCGACTCCAAGTTGATCGTGCCGCCGCAGTCGTTTGCCGCGCCCGGCGAGCAGACCAACTATGTGGTCGCCGAGCGGTCGGTATCGGAGGGCGAGATGGTGCAGTTGCCGGCGAGCGCCGCCTTTCGCCTGGTGATCGACAATCCGCTCAAGCTGGTGGCCACCGTGCCGGAGCGGCACAGCGGCGAGGTGCGCGTCGGACAGGCGGCCGAAATTGCGGTCGAGGCGTTTCCCGGCCGGGTGTTCGCCGGCAAGATCTCGCGGCTCAACCCCACGATCGACCAGGACAACCGTACCTTCCAGGTCGAAGTGCTCGTGCCCAACGACGAGCACCTGCTGCGGCCTGGCAGCTTCGCCAAGGGCTCGGTGGTGACGCGCGAGGACAGCGAAGGCCTGGTCGTGCCGCTCGAATCGCTGGTCACCTTCGCCGGCGTCAACAAGGTGTTCGTCATTCGCGACGGCAAGGCGCACGGCGTCGAAGTGAAACTCGCCGAGCGCGGCCCCGGCTGGCTCGAGGTGCTGGGCGAGCTGCACCACGGAGACCAAGTGGCGACGAGCGGCTACACGCAACTCGCCGATGGCACGCCGGTGCGCATTCGCACGCCGGAATCCACGGCGGCGACCACGATGCCGGTCGCCAACGTGCCAGGGCGTGCGGCCGAGCAAGCGGAGCGGACCAAGCGATGAGCATTTGGGAAATCTGCATCCGCCGCCCCGTCTTCACCATCATGCTGGTGAGCGCGCCGATCGTGCTGGGCGCGGCCTCGTACATGCGGCTCGGCGTCGACTTGTTCCCGAACGTCGACCTGCCGACGGTGACCGTCACCACCACGCTCCGTGGCGCCAGCGTCGAGGAGATGGAAACGCAGGTCACCAAGCCGATCGAAGAGATCGTCAACACCATCTCCGGCATCGACGAGCTGCGCTCCACCACCAAGGAAGGCATCTCGCAGATCATCGTGCAGTTCGTGCTCAGCAAGAATGGCGACGTGGCCGCGCAGGAAGTGCGTGACAAGGTGTCGACCATTCTTACTCAGCTTCCGCAGGGCACCGATCCGCCGATCGTCGACAAGTTCGATATCGACGCCGCGCCGGTCATGACGATCGCCGTGAGCGGACGCCGCAACTTCCGCGAAGTCACCGAGCTTGCGAAGAAGCGGATTAAGGAAGACCTGGAAACGATCCCTGGCGTGGGCGCCGTGGTGCTGGTTGGCGGCCGGCAGCGGGCAATCAATGTCTACGTCGAACCTGACAAGCTGCTCAAGTATCAAAACCTGTCGATCGAAGAGGTGCGGCAGGCCCTGATCCGCGAGAACCAAGAGCAACCAGGCGGCCGGCTCGATCAGGGGGCACAAGAAAAGGTCGTGCGCACGATGGGGCGCATCGAACGCCCGGCCGACTTCGAGAAGCTGATCGTGGCCAATCGAGACGGCCAGCCGATTCGCATCGAAGATGTCGGCCGCGTGGAAGACTCCTACGAAGAGCCCCGCGGGCTTAGCCGGCTGTGGATCAAGACCGGCGACGAGCCGGACCTGGCCGACGGTCAGAACGCCGTGAGCCTGATCGTGCAGAAGCAATCCGGCACGAACACCGTGGCCGTGGTCGACCGGGTGAAGGCGCGGCTCGCCGAGTTGCTCACGAGCTTGCCGGAGGACATTCGCGCCGAGGTGATCCGCGATCAATCGCGATTCATCAAGAACTCGATCGAAGAGGTGGAGTTCCACCTACTGCTGGCCGCGGTGCTCGTGAGCCTCACGATCCTGCTCTTCATCCGTGACTGGCGGACGACGATCATCGCCACGCTGGCCATTCCCACCTCGATGGTGGCCACGTTCGCCTTCATGCAGTGGATGGGCTTCACGCTCAACAACATCACCATGCTGGGGCTGATCCTGGCCGTGGGCATCGTGGTCGACGACGCCGTGGTGGTGCACGAGAACATCTTCCGGCACATGGAAGAGTTTGGCCGCGGCGCCCGCGAGGCCGCGAATTCCGCCACCCGCGAGATCGCCCTGGCCGTTGTCGCGACCACGCTGTCGCTGCTCGTGATCTTCATCCCCATCGCGTTCATGCCGGGGCGCGTGGGGCGGTTCTTTAGCTCCTTCGGCTATGTAGTGGGCTTCTCCGTGCTGATGAGTATGTTCATCAGCTTTACGATGACGCCGATGCTCTGCGCGTTCTTCCTCAAGGTGGAGCATGGCCACAAGCAGAGCAAAGACGGCTTCGTCTGGCGCTGGATCGACGGCAGCTATGGCTGGATGCTCGCCAAATCGCTCCGGCACCGCTGGGTGATCGTGGTCGCGTCGATCGCCATTCTCTGCTCCACGCCGGTGATCGCCGGCATGATCGGCATGGACTTCACTCCGCGCGACGACCAGAGCGAGTTCGAAGTCAGCGTGACGCTGCCTGAAGGCTACACGCTCGAGCGCGGCGACCGCGTGCTGTCGGAAATCGACAAGCGCTTGCGGGCACTGAAGGGCGTGACGCACACCTTCATCGTCATCGGCGACACAACCGGCCGCGTGACCAAGGGGCAGGGCGACGTCACCACGGCGTCGATCTACGTGCGACTGGTCGACCTGCGGGAACGCGAGTACACGCAGTTCGCCGTGATGGATGAAGCCCGCGACATCATGGCCGACTATCCCGATCTCCGTTCTGCGGTGCAGGACGTGTCGGCCATCTCCGGCGGCGGCTTCCGCCAGGTGGAGATCGACCTCAACCTGCGCGGCCCCGACATGGAGAAGCTGCAGGAATACTCGGGGCAGATTGCCCGCTGGATGCGCGACCAAGGCTACTACGTGGATGTCGATACGAGCCTATCGCTGCGCAAGCCGGAGCTGCGCGTGCGGCCCAAACGCGAGCGAGCCTCGGACCTGGGCGTGTCGATCGGCGCGCTATCGTCGACCGTGAATGTGCTCGTGGGCGGCGAGCCGGTCAGCAAGTACAAGGAGTTCGACGAGCAGTACGACGTGTGGCTGCGGGCGGATTTGCCCTTCCGCGGCGATCGCGAGGCGGTTGCCCGCATGACCGTGCCTTCGACCAAGGCCGGCGTCGGCTCGGTGCGGCTCGGCAATCTTGTGGATCTCGAGGAAGCGCAAGGCCCCAACACGATCGATCGCTTCACCCGTCAGCGGCAGGTAGTTATCTCGGCCAACCTGCGCGAGATGTCGCTGGGCGAAGGCGTGGAGCGGCTCACGCAACACGTGCAGTCGCTGAATTTGCCGGCCGAGTATCGCTGGGAGTTCATCGGCCGCTCGAAGCTGCTCAAGGAATCGAACGACGGCTTCCTGCTGATCTTCGGCCTGAGCTTTCTGTTCATGTACATGGTGCTGGCCGCACAGTTCGAAAGCCTGATCCACCCGATCACGATTTTGCTGGCCTTGCCGCTCACGGTGCCGTTCGCGCTCTTGTCGCTGTTCTTCCTGCGCACGAACCTCGACATCTACGGCATCTTTGGCCTGTTCATGCTGTTCGGCATCGTGAAGAAGAACGGCATTCTGCAGATCGACTACACGAACCAGCTCCGCGGCGAAGGCAAGAGCCGCGACGAGGCGATCCTGCAGGCCAACCACACGCGGCTGCGCCCCATTCTGATGACCACGATCATGCTCGTGGCCGCCATGGTGCCGATGGCTCTGGGCCAAGGCCCTGGCGCGGCCGCCCGCGCTGGCATGGCCAAAGTGATCATCGGCGGGCAGATGCTCTCGCTGCTGCTCACGCTGTTGCTCACGCCGGTGGCCTACTCGCTGTGGGACGACGTGGGCGGGTACTGGCGCAAGGGCTTGGCATGGGTCGGCTCGAAACGCCGGCAGCCGGCCGAAGGAGCTGCTGCCACGCATGTGCCGGCACACACTAGCGCTGGTTAGCGCCGACCTACAAGTCGCCTTTCGCAACGAGTCCGCAGCGCGCGTGCTGATGATGCGCTTTTCGTTCGCCACGCGAGACAAGCGGCCTGCAGCCCCGGCAGGGGCGACTCGAAAATAGCCCCGGGCAAGTCCGGCGTTAGCCGGACGCCGCCCGGGGTTACACCAACGGAATCAAAAGCCCCAGCGGGGCGACAGAAACAGACGGCGCGGTCTCGGCAGCCTGCGGAAGCGTGGCCGCTTGCCAAATCCTGTCGCTCGCGCGGCTATCACGCGAGTCGCGGCCATCCGTCAGCCGATCGATCAAGAAGGCGCTCGATCGATCCTGCGGATTCTGCGACTCAGCCATGTCTCAAACGCTTCCACACGTCGATCCCTACCTCGAAATCGAGGCTCGGCAGGATGAGGTGCTGGCGCGGCTCGACGAGCTGAATGCTCGGCTCGAGCAGTTGCTCGAGGAAAGCCAGAAAGCGCTGAAGCTGCAGGCAAAGCGGTTGGCCGACGCCGCCTAAGTAGCCTGCACTCGCCGAGTGCAGAATGCTTTCACAGCGGGCGGAAATGCCAACTGCAGTCGGCAAGCAGGCCGCGTTGAGCATCTCGCTCCGGTTCTACCGGATCTGCTGGGGGCTCGCTTTGCTCGACCCCAGGCACCCACTCCGTCTTAAAGCCGAGCGAGGGCCGGCAAACGGCGCCCCGCCCTGCCCTCCCCCGCCCATTCCCCAAGCCTGACCTAGGCTTACGCATCCGGCGGCCGGAAGTGCGGTTTCGGCACGCCTGGAGCAATACCTAGTCGCGGTTGGCGCGGGGATTCCGGCATGGGGCAGGCTCTCGATTCGTTTCCCAAGCGCGCGACCAAGACTTCGCGCTACGAATCGCTCGACCTGTGGCGCGGCGCCGCCTGCTTGCTGGTGGTGGTGTTCCATTGCACCCCCTACACCCCGTACTACCAGGCGACCCTGCACGGCCTGCCCTATGAACCGGCGCCGGGGCTGATCGGCTACGTCGGCTACCTGCTGCAGCGGCTCTGCTCCGAGATGTGGGCGGGCGTGCCGATGTTCTTCGTGATCAGCGGCTACTGCATCTTCGCCACGATGGACAGCCAGCGCCGCCGCGGGGCGACGATGGCCACGTTCTTCCGCCGCCGCGTGCGCCGCATCTATCCGCCTTACTGGCTCGCGCTCGTCATCACCGGCTTTTTGGTCGGCGCGTGCGTGCTCGCCGGCGGTGAGGCGCTGTTCGCCGATGAGACCCCGCCGTTCTATCCCTGGAAGCTCTCGCCGGCGCAGATCTTCGGCAACACCTTTCTGATCGAGACTTGGCGCAGCCTGGCCTTTGGCGGCGAGCCGGGTATCTTCCTGGGCATCATGTGGACGCTCTGCTACGAGGAGCAGTTCTATGCCCTGGCGGCGCTCGTGCTGCTGGCGGCGCCCAAGCGGATCTTTCAGGCGGCGATCGCAATCACGCTGTTCACGTTCGTCGCCCGCTTCGTCGCCGATCAGGCAGGCCGAGACATCCGCGGCTTCTTCTTCGACGGCTACTGGATGCAGTTCGCCGCGGGGATCTTCGTTTACTACGTGGTCAACTACCTGAAGGGGCGCGATCGCTGGATTTGGACCGCCGCGTTCACCACGGCCGCGGTAGCCACGTTCTTCGTCCGCGACCTGTTCCCGTCCGATATCGACCGCAGCACGGTGCTCGCCAGCCTGTTCGCGGCCGGGCTGATGATCCTTTATCCGTGGGACTCTTCCGTCGCGCATGCCCGCTGGCTGCGGCCGATCAGCTATAGCGGCCAGATCTGCTACAGCATGTACATGATTCACTGGCCGATCTGCAAAGTGATCACCCGCGGCGCGTTCCTGGCCGGTTTCAACGGCGTGTGGGAAACGCTGCTCGTGACGCTGCCGGTGTGCCTAGCGCTGTCGGTCGGCGCCGCAGCGCTCTTTTTCCACTGGGTAGAACGCCACTTCTTGAACGCCCCGAGCGAAGCCCCGCCGGCGCGCGAGCCGGTAGGTCGCTTGGCGACGGCGAGCTGAAGCTGCACCCCTCGCCGCTCTTGTATTCGCCCGGCCTCACTCATCCAGCGCTCGCGCCATCGCCAGGCCCAGCAGCAACTGGGAATCCAAGGGGCTGGCAGGATCGAACATTTCCTTGATCAGGCCGAAATCGGTCAGGTCGACGCGGCCGCTTCCATCGAAGTCCCCTTGCGCAAAGCCACCGAGCTTGCCGAAGTTGGACTTGAGGATGCCGAAGTCCGTCAGGTCGGTGCGGCCGTCGAAGTTGGCGTCGCAATACATTTCACGGTACACGAATTCAAAAGCGCCCAGGTCGGGCGCAAGCCCCACAGGTCGCTCACCGCCGTAGATCGTATTGGTCGGGGCGCCCTCGGACCTGCCGGCGTCGACGGCCGGGCTCCAGGGCTTCGGATAAAAGTCATGCGAGTAGGCGCTGGGAGTTCGCCGGAACAACTGCTCCGGCGTGGCCACGAAGGAGTGTGCATCTTGCCCCGTGGCGGCCTGCCAGGCCGCCAACGTCAGCCGCGAGTCGCCGTCGTCGGTGGTGAAGCGGTTGATCACGGCGTTGTAGTCGCTTTCGAGCCCCGGCAAGCTATCCGCCGACACGCTCATCGCGCCCCGGGACTCGTGGTAGCTCATGAAGATGTTGTTGATCACCGTGTTGCCGGTGCTGCCGTCGCGAATGTTGAGCGCCCAACGAGCATCGGCCGCCTGCACCACCGTGTTGTTCGCCACCACGTTGCCGGTCGAGGGGGCGCCGCCGTCGATGCGGTAGAGCGAAATGCCCGAGGCGTGATTGTCGATGAGAAGGTTGTTCTGAATGCGCGAATCCTGCAGGCCGTCGGCATTGATGCCGGACCCGCCGCCGCGACCGTTGCGGCTGACCTCGTTGCCGTCGATCAGAGCGCCCGTGATGACGCCGTCGCCACCTTGGCTCGAGTCGCCATTCAGATGAATGCCGTTGGCAAAGTTGTCGCGCAAGGCGTTGCCACGGATGATCGGGCGATCTCCGCTGTTCGACACATAGATCCCGTGTTCGCGTACGCTATTCGTAACCAGGTTGTTCTCGACGAGCAAATCGTCGCTGAAGCCCGTGAAGATTCCCCAATAGCCGTTGCGGTCGGTGTAGTTGTCGCGGATCGTCACATGCTGGTTGAGCACCGCTCGAATGCCTGCGCGCGGCATGCCGACCACGCTAAAGCCTTCGATGACGACATAGTCGGCCCCCTCGAGGTTGATGCCGTCGCTGGTTTGGCCGTTGGGGCGATCGATGAGGGCGTCCCTGGCCGTGCCGAGGGCCGCGTGTTCGGCGCGAAACGTGATTGGCGCGGCGGCGGTCCCATCGGTCTCGAGATAGAACCCGGCGTAACTGCCAGGCCGGACCACCACGGTGTCGCCTGCCTCTACGCGATCGGCCGCGTGCTGCAGCGTTTGCCAGGGGGCGTCGGTAGCGCCGGTTCCGGTGTCGCTGCCCGTCGGGTCGACATAAAAGGTCGTCAGCGCCAGCCGCTGCTCGAGGTTCTCGAGCATCAGCCGCGGCGCACGAGCAAACTTCAGGCGACGAATCATAAGAGCCAACCCAGACGAAGAACCGAATGAAGGCGGCCCCCAGTATACTGCGAATTGTCGCCCAGCGGTTAGTTCTGGCTGGCCGACGACGGGGCTCGGTCGAAGGCAAAACCTCCACGCGCTGCAGCGCGTCGCACGAGGGGCTGTTCGGCAACGCCTGCCGCTCGCAACCCTGCCGGTGTGCCGAGGGTTGTCGGTGGGTGCATCCGCGCGCCGAGATCCCGCTAGCAAGGGATACGCCGCGCGGTGTGCACTTCGCCCACTCGCCTACCACCTGAATGCACGCGCCAGCACCTTCGCATGGCAATGGCAATGGCGCCCAGCGCCGCGAGCAACCAGCCGCTGGGTTCCGGCACGGCGGCCGCCGCGGATTTGCCGAAGTTGTCTTTCAGCAGGCCGAAGTCGTTCAGGTCAATGTCTTCGTCGTAGTCGACATCGCCGGCGATCCCCCACCCTGCCGTGCCGAAGTTCGCCTTGAGCACGCCGAAGTCGTTGAGGTCGACATCCCCGTCGGCGTCGGCGTCGCCCAGTAGCGCGGCGATGGTGCGCACGCGCGCCCCTAGCGGCAGGTATTGCACGTCGAGCTTCAGGTGATTGAAGTCCGCCGGCAACGCAAGCTCGTCGAATTCGCCGGCCAGCCCCTTGGTCGTCGTCAGCACATCGAACGTGTTCCAATGCACCGGCAAGAAGCCGCCGGCGAGCGAGACCTCGAGCTTGCCGGCTACCTGCGCCGCGTCGGCCACCTGTAGCACATCGTGCTGCGTGCCAGGCGTGGTTCCGCCAATCTCGATTGCTAAGGTTCCGGTGTCGGTCTGTTCGAATTGGCTGACGATGGCCGTTCCGAACGAAACGCCAGGCTCGAGACGGCCGTCGTTGCGCAGCGCCGTTTGCACGTTTGCGCCTTGCTCGAGCCGCAGGAGCGCCGGCTGCCCCACGATGAGCAGACCGGGACCAGTGACAGCAGCCGAAGCGCGAACGGTGTTCGCCGCCGCCGACATGAACCGCAGTTGCGTGCCGGCGGATTCGAGTGTCAGCGTGCCGGCCACATCGACCTGAGCATTCCAGCGGCTGCGGTTGTTCACGAGCGCCTTGCCATTGAGTCGCAGGGCCGAGCCGTCGAGGTGCGTGCCTTCGAGCAGGTTGTTGCCGTTGATGTCGAGCGTGCCTGTTTCATGCACGGTCCAGCTCTTGGAACCGCCATTGAGATTCACGTTTAGGCGGCCCATGATGCCGTTGATTTCGATCGTGCTCAGGCCGAAGCCTTCTTGACTTCCAGGCGCCTCGATATCGGCCACGTTGAGCGTCAGCGCAGCGTTCAAGACGTGGGTTTTTCCCGCACCAAGCTCAAGTCGTCCGTCGAGATCGGCGACCTCGGCGTTGATGGTGGTGGCGCTCGTCACCGTCACCGGGCCTTGGAAGATTACCTGGCCATCGCCGGTGAAGGTGGCCCCCTGCAGCTTCGTAGCGCCGTCGAGATACAAGCGCCCCTCGGGCTCGATCGCTACAGTTGCGCCGCTGGCGAAGGTGGTTTCGCCATCGAACTCCAGTTTGCCGCGAAGTTCGAACTGGGCGGTCGAGCGGACCGTGGCGTCGGCCTCGACGATCAGGTGGTCGGAAGTAGCGCCCATGTCGATCTGGCCCGCCAAATCGACATGGCTCCCGTCGAGGTGCGCGGCGGAGCCGTCTTGCAAGGTGCCAAAGACGGTGAGCTTGCTCCCTGCGTCCATCTCCCAGCCTCCCGAGACGTTCATCACGAGATTGGCGAATGGCCCCAACTCGATCTCTCCGCTGAACGCATCGGTGAGCCCGCCGACGAGGAAGGACAGAGTCGCTTCGCTCGTCCCCGAGACGAACAACCGTCCGTTGCCTGACTTTCCATCAAGATCGAACACGCCGCCGTTGTATTGCAGGTACGACATCGTGCCGGGACCGCCGCGTAGCGTGCCGTCGTTGATGATGGTCGTTCCTGCCGAATAGAGTTCGATGAGGCTGCTGTTCGAGGAAAGCTGACCGATCTGACCTTGGTCGAGCTCGAGTTGCCCGTTGATGCGGGCATAGGAATCGGTAAGCCAGAGTCGCGCGCCTTCGCCCAGAAGTCTCAGATCGTCGGTTTCGAATTCGCCGCCCGGTCCGGCGTCGGTCAGGTTGAGCCGCGAATCGGCGCCGATCGTGGTGTCGCCATTGACGACGAGCCAATGCCCTTGGGTTTGCAGGCCCATCCCGTCGGAAATGTTGAGTCCGGCGATGGTGTCGTCTTGATCCATGAACACGGTGGCGTCGTAAGCGATCGGCAGGTTGCCGATCCAAACGACATCGCCGTTCGCGGGAACTCCGTTGGGCGTCCAGTTGCCAGCCTCAGACCAATGGTCCGAATCGGTGTTCCAAGAGCGGTCGATGGCTTGCGCGGCGGGCGCGGCCACGAACATCGCGGCGATGGCCGCTGCCGCTGCCCCGAAGCGGATTCTGCGGCGGCTGCAAGACAGCCCCACGAATCCCAACGCCGCAAGCAACCAAGTGCTCGGTTCCGGCACGGCCGCCGCGGAGACGCCAAAGTTGTCTTTGAGCAGACCGAAGTCGTTCAGGTCGATGTCCTCGTCGTAATCGACATCGCCGGCAATCCCCCAGCCAGCCAACCCGAAGTTCGCCTTGAGCACACCGAAGTCATTGAGGTCGACATCGCCATCGGCGTCGGCGTCTCCCAGCAGGGCCGCGATCGTCCGCACGCGTGCCCCCAGTGGCAGATACTCGACATCGAGCTTGAGATGATTGAAGTTCGCCGGCAGCGCGAGTTCGTCGAACGTTCCCGTGAGTCCCTTGGTGGTCGTCAACACGTCGAACGTGTTCCAATGCACCGGCAGGAAAGCGTTGGCCAGCGAGACCTCCAGCGCGCCGTCGATCTTCGCCGCGTCAGATACTTGCAGAACGTCGAACTGCGTGCCCGGCGTGGTTCCGCCGATCTCAACTGCCAGAGTGCCGAAGCCTGACTGCTCATACTCGCTCACCAGCGCCGCGCCGATCGCGACGCCCGGTTCGAGTCGGCCATCGTTCAAGAGCGACGTTTCCACGTGCGCGCCCTGCTCGAGCTGCAACGTGCCCGCTTGCCCCACGATGAGCTGGCCGGGGCCGCTGACGCTGGCCGATGCTCGAATCGCGCTCGGCTCGACGGAGGTCAGTCTTAGCTTGGTGCCGGCCGTCTCCAGTGTTACCGTGCCGGCTACATCGACGGGGGCAACCCAGCGGCTCAGGTTGTTCACCAGCGCGGTTCCGTTGAGCCGGATGAGCGATCCGTTGAGGTGGGTGGCCTCGAGCAGGTTGTTGCCATTGATGTCGAGCGTGCCTGATTCATGCACGGTCCAGTTCTTCGAACCGCCGTTGAGGTTGACGTTTAGGCGTCCCTGGATGCCGTTGATCTCGAGCGTGTCGTGTCCGAAGCCTGCCTGACTGCCGGGCAACTCGATGTCGGCCACGTTGAGGGTGAGCGTGGAATGGAGCTTATGCGTTTGCGCCGCTCCCAGCTCCAGGCGGCCATCAAGGTCGGCGATCTCGGCGTTGATGGTCGTTGGAAACGAAACGGTCAGCGGACCATGGAAGATGACCTCGCCGTCACCGGTGAACGACGCGCCTTTTAGCTCCGTCGGGCCGTCGAGATACATCCGGCCGCCGCTTTCGAGCGCGACCTGCGCGCCGTCGGCAAAGGTCGTTTTGCCGTCGATCTCGAGCGTGCCCGTTGGCGCCACCTGGATCTGGGCAAGCTTTCCAATTTCGGTCTCCGCGGAGCTTGCGCGGCCGTAGCCCGTCGCCATCACCTTCCCGTCCCAAACGGTGCTCGGGCCTTCGAGCAGCGCGGCGTCGGCCGATGTTGCCCCGCCGGCGAACTCGAGCACGCCGGTGGTCCCCAACTGCCACGGCGTCGCGAATTCGACCGAGCGATCCGCGCCAATCGTGGCCTTGCCGTCGAAGGCGTCGGTCAGCTCGTCCTCGACCAGCAGATTGCCGGCCGTAACATCGAGCTTGCCGTCGCCCGACTTGCCGTCGAGGTCGAGCCGGGGCTCGGCGTGTTGGCTGCGAAGCGTGAGGGTTCCCCCTTCAGGACGAATCGTGCCGTCGTTAACCAGCCCGGCGTCGGTCGAGTTGATGGCCATGCTGACGCGGACGAGCCCGAACCCCGTGAGCCGGCCATCGACGCCATCCACGGCCGATGTGATGATCCGATTGGCGATGATGCTCCCTCCTTGCCCGCGAGCATCGCCGCCGCGCAGCTCGAGGTCCCGGTAGACCATGAACTCGGAGTCGCCTTCAGACGAGATCCGCGGCGTGATGTCGTTCGTCCGCTCGACGATCGCGTCGTTGACGCCGAGCGAGCCGTCGATCAGGCGAATGCGGCTTCCTTCGGATACCTCCAGGAATCGGCCGTGGCCCACGTCGTCGAGCTGCACCGTGCCGCCGTGCCGGACGAACACCATGTCGCTGCTGTCTGGCAAATCGTTGCCGGCCCAGTTCAAATTGGTGCTCCAAAACACGCCGCCCCAAAAGTCCTTGCGCTGCAGATCAATCGAGCTCCAGGGGTTGCTAGGCGCCGTGGCCAGTGCGAAGACATCGGCTGCGCTCGGAAAGGTGCGCGTGCCTGCGGCCGACGTATCGAACATCAGGCAGTCGACGCAACGCAGGTGCTCGCCATCGAATACGCCGGAGTCGTTGAAAACCTTCACGCCCATCGGCATGAGGCCGGTGTTGAGCGGATCGACATCGTAGACGTTGTCGGCCGTTTCGCCGGCCGACACGGGGCCCAAGAAGCCGAGCGTGTGCCCGATCTCGTGCATGGCCACGGTAAGCATGTCGTAGCCGTCTCGTGCGGCGGCCGGCGCTGCTGGCAGCGCCTCGCCGCGATAGCCCACTTCGAGCAGGTCGCGCGGGGAGCCGTCGAGGAACAGGTTCTTGGCCGCCGGCGTCAGATCGCGCACCAGCGTTTGCTGCATCTCGAATTCGGAATGGTCGGCAGGCGTGGGATCGAAGAACCACAGCCGGTCCTGCGGAGCGCCGGCCTTGGGATTGGTCTTCGTGTCGAAGGCCATCTGGGCCTTGGTCGGGCGTCCGCCAACCGTTTCCGTGATCGTGGCGAGCCCGAGCTTCGACGAATCGAGATCCTGGTAGCCGAACTCGATTTCCAGCACGTGCTTGTCTTCCAGAATGTCGGCCCACTGGTTGGCGGCCGCCTGCACGAGCTTTTTGAGTTGGTCTCCCTTCGGATCGTACGAGGGGAGCACCGTGTCGTTGAACGTGAGATCGATCGTGATGGCCGATGAGGTGCAAACGGCCAAAGTCCAAGCCAGAGCGATCCAGAGCGGACGAAAGGTACAGCGAGCACGAGAGTCTTGCGAACGAGGCAAACGCATGAAGAACGACCAAGGGTTCAGGGAAACAATTGCAGCGGGCGAAAGCTTGAGCTCTGGCCGCCGCGCTACCCTGCGACGATCTGACCCTTGCTCCAAGAAAGACTCGCCAAACGGCCGTCGGTTGCGACACGAGAAGACATGCTTTTCGTGCCGAGCATGATTTGCGAGCACAAGTTCCCGCGGCTTCAAAGGCGGAAGCCCCGCGACCCTCGCATTCGCCGAGCGAAGGCGAGCGTGCCGAGTCCGAGCAGCGCGAGCACTGCGGCGCTCGGCTCAGGAACCTCGACCGCCCACAGCGTGCCCCCGTTGTTCTGCCCGGCAAAGAGGGTTCCTCCGTAAAGCGTTTTCCCATCGAGCACGAGGTGCCCTGCGGGAAAATTGCCGTCGGTGTCGGCTTGAAAGGCATGGAGGGTGCTGAAGTAGCCGGTCGCCGTGTCGAGCGACCAGATCGTACCGTCGCCGTACGCTCCTCCGTTGGCGGCGATTCCGAAGAGGTTGTCGCCGTCCTGCAAGAAGCCCGTGGTGTAGTCTCCGTCCAGCAGCGGATCGAGATCGTGCAGATTCGTGAAAGTCCCGGCCAGAATGTCGAACGACCACACGCTGCCTGCGCCGTTAGCGCCCCCCTCCGCCGCGGCGCCATACAGCAAATTCCCGCTCAGCATCAGATCGCTCACGGGCGAATCCCCGTCGCTGGCGGCGGCAAACTCGTGCAACGTTTTGAAGTTGTTCGTCGTGAGGTCGAGCGACCAAATCACGCCGCCGTCGTTCGCTCCGCCGGCGGACGTGGTTCCATAGAGCATGTTTCCTGCGAGTACCGGCCGCCCCACGGGGGCCTTGCCATCGCTCGCAGGTGAGAGGCTGTGAAGCGTGGTGAATTCGGCCGTCACCGTGTCCAGCGACCAGATCGTGCCGCCGTTGCCCGCTCCGCCGGCAAAGGCCACGCCGTACAACTGATCCCCGCCGAGCACGACGCCCCGCCCAGACGCCCCGTCCTTGGCGCTGCTGAGGTCGTGGCGTTTGTCGAAGGCCCCGCCGAGCAGGTCCCAGATGACACCGTTGCCATAGGCGCCGCCGGCCGTGGTTGTGCCGAACAGTTGCTTTCCATCGGATGCCAAATCGGACGGCACCCACCCATCAGAGAGCTTGCCGAAGTCGTGCTCGTTGGAGAACAGCTTCGTTGTGGTATCAAAAGACCAAACGGTCCCCGCGTTGCTTGCGCCGCCATACTGGGCCACGCCGTAGAGCGAGGCGCCGTTCTTGACGCTCACCCCGTACGGACTCCGGCCGTCTGGCAATTCGGTGAAGGAATGCAGCACGGTGAACTGCGCTTGGGCAACCCCGCAGACAGCCAAGAACGGAAGGAGCGCAGCCGCGACGAACGCCTGGCAACCACGCAGGCAGACACGACGCAAGCGATTGGCGCAATAGGAATTGAGAGAGTAACGAGACGGGTGACAAAAGATGTGCATCATGAAGTGCAGGCTTGAACCGGTTACCAAAAAACACCCGCGACGCTTGGTCGCGGCAGACCGAGTCGAGAACTCGTGTGAGAGAGAACTCGCCACAGAGCTCGAAGTTGCGACAAGCTCCCGCTAGAAAAAATCTGGTCGAGCGGTTTTCCGGCCTAAACGGTCGCCGCAACTCGTTTGCGGCCGGGTGCCCGCGGAGTACGATGAGGGCAGGGGCGTCGGTCGCTCCTGGTCGGGCGTCAATTCCCGGTCGCTGCCCATTGGTCGTACGCCGGCAAAGTTCGTGACCTCTGAAGGCTCTATCACCCGCTGGATCGACCTGGTCAAGCAGGGGCACGACGAGGGCGCCGAACGGCTCTGGCAGACGTATTTTGGCCCCATGGTTGCCCTGGCGCGTCGCAAGCTGGGTGAAGGGGGCCGCCGTGGGGCCGACGAAGAAGATGTGGCCCTCAGCGCCTTCAAGAGCTTCTGCCTGGGCGCCCGCCAGGGCCGCTTCGATCGACTGGCCGACCGCGACAACCTTTGGCCGCTGCTCGTGAGCATCACCGTGCATAAGTCGGTCGATCTGGTGCGGCGTGAAAACCGCGCCAAGCGCGGCGGCGGCGCCACCGTCGAACTCTCGCCATCGGCTTCGGACGGCGCCGACTCCTTGGCCCTGCTGAGCCGCGAGCCTACGCCGGAGTTCGCCGCTCAGCTTTCGGAAGGGTTAGCCCAATTGATCGATAAACTGACCGCCACCGGCGACGAACAGCTCCCGCGGATCGCCCTGTGGCGAATGGAAGGCGACTCGACCGTCGACATTGCCGGCCGACTCGGCTGCGTGCGCCGCACCGTCGAGCGCAAGCTGCAAGTCATCGCCCGGCTGTGGGAGGAGGAGGACGTGGCGTGACCGACGCCTACGATCCTCGCCTCGCGGAGCTGCCCGCCGATCTGTTGCTGGCACTCGATCGCGTCTGCGATCGCTTCGAAAGTGCCTGCCAGACCAAGGGACAGGCGCCGGCGATAGAAGATTATCTGAACGACGTGCCCGCGACCGCGCGCGAAACCTTGCGCGAACTGCTCGAGGGGTTAGCGGCCGACTACGCTGCTCAACGCGCGGCGCCAGCCGTGGCGCAGCAGATTGGCGACTACGACCTGCGCGAGGAGCTCGGTCGGGGCGGCATGGGCGTGGTCTATCGCGCCACGCACCGGCGGATGAAGCGCGACGTGGCGTTCAAAACGTTGCGCGAGGAGTATCGACAAGATCCGTCGATGCGCCGCCGTTTTGCCCGTGAGATCGAATCGGCCGCGCGGCTGTCTCATCCTAACATCGTGGCGGCTTTCGACGCTGGCGAGATCGACGGAGTGGCCCACCTAGTGTGTGAGCTCATCGCCGGCGAAGATTTGGCTCACCTAGTGAGGCGAAAGGGGCCGCTGCCCTGCGGCCAAGCGATCGACTATATCGCTCAAGCGGCTCGCGGCCTCGCCTATGCCCATCGCAACGGGCTCATCCACCGAGACGTCAAGCCTTCGAATCTCATCGTCGATGGCGCGGGAGCGGTGAAGCTGCTCGATCTGGGGCTTGCTCGGCAGGACCCGTCGTCGACCAGCGACACCGCTCACTCGCACCATGATTTGACCGGCGTGAACGACTTGGCCGGCACGGCGGCCTTCATGGCGCCAGAACAGGCGCTGCGCCCCAAGTCGGCCGATGCGCGTAGCGACATCTACAGCCTGGGCTGCACGCTGTACTATCTGCTGGTCGGCCACCCGCCCTACCAGGGGCAAACGGCCTTCGAACTGTTGATCGCTCATCGGGATCAGCCGATTCCGCCGCTGATTTCGCCGCATGGCGTGCTACCTGCGGCGGTGCGCCGTTTGTTCGCGCGGATGGTGGCCAAGCAGCCGGGCGAGCGTTTCAAGTCAATGGTCGAGGTTTTGGCCGCGCTCGAGGATGCCCAGGGCGTTGCCGTGCGGCCAGGGCGATTGAGCGTTCGGCAACGCTGGGGCGCGGCGGTCAGCGGCGGCGTGCTGTTGAGCGCTGCCCTGCTCTGGACTTCGCGAACGCCCCCTCAGGCCACGGTTGCCCCCTCGCAAACTGCGTTGGCTGGTTTTTTGCCGCGCGCTTTTGCACCGAGCGAAGCCGCTTCCCAACAGCAAGCTTGGGCAGAGCGTGCCGGCGTGCCGGTCGAGGTCAAGCTTCCTGCTGGCCCCACGCTGCGGCTGCTGCCCGCCGGGGAATATCAGATGGGCACGCCTAGCGATGAACTCGAGTCTATGCTCACGCGGGCCACGACCGACGCTCAACGCGACTACCTGCGCGCTGAGGGCCCGGTCCGCACTGTGCAGTTCGATCGACCGTTCTACTTCGGCGCGACCGAAGTGACGTTCCCAGAGTTTCGCCGCTTCATCGAAGCCACGGCTTACCGCACCGCCGCCGAGCGAGGCGCCAAAGGTTATGGCTGGCATCAGGCGAGCCAAACCTGGCAATACGACCAAGGCGGCTCCGGCTACTCGTGGCGCAACTTGGGCGATCTGAAGATCACCGACGAGATGCCGGTGATGAACATCGCGTGGGAAGACGCGCTGCACTACTGCGACTGGCTCAACACGCAGCCGAGTCCGGCCGGAGTGTCGCTGCGCGTGCGCTTGCCCTGGGAACGTGAGTGGGAATACGCGGCGCGGGCAGGCAGCCCCGCTCCCTGGTGCTTTGGCGACGACGGGCAACTCGTACGCGACTATGGCTGGACGACAGAAAACGCACGCTGGCCGCAACCGGTCGGAGAGCGGCGCCCGAACGCCTTCGGACTCTTCGATCTGTATGGGAACGTTTCGGAGTGGTGCGGCGACCGCCTCGAGGACCGAACCGACCTGCATCAGCCGGTGAACTACGAGACCCGCGTGAAGCGTGGCGGCGGATTTAGCGACCCGCCGCAGAGCACCCGCTCGGCAGCACGGCGGTGGCTGCACCCGACGACGCCCTACGGCGGGTTCCGGATCGCGGCGGAGATTGTGGAGAAGTCTAGCGGTTCGACTGCGACACAGTGATCGGAGTGGCCCGGGGTTGAGTCGATAGACACGTTTCTCGGGGGACTTTCGTCCCCCGCTCGCCAAGGGCTCAGCGCTGGCCGAACGGACACTGATAGGCCTTTTACACCATGGGCTTACGGTTTCGGGCCAAATCTCCGCGAGGACGGCAGAGTCGCCGTAGCTTTCTTGCGTTGCCTATTTGTCCGGATTAAGATCAATGGGACTACGAGTGGAGATGTGCCGATTCCGACGCCCAACTGGCGGCGGCCGGCTCGTCTCGGCCCGTGGTTTTGTGGCGCCTAGCTTAGTTGGTTAGTCTTTTCCGCGGAGCGTCTTCCGGTGATTGCCCCACGTTCGCAGGTTGGCCTGTTCTCGCTGCTGTTGGCCGTGGCGCTGGCGGCGCCCACGTCGCTGTTCGCCCAGACGAACAACAACACGGGCGGTGGCGGTGGCGTCAACACCGGCACCACGAACAACCAGAATCCGCGGGCCGGCGTCATGGTCGACGCCGACGGCGTGCTCCGTCGCCGCGAAGTGACCGACGCCGATGGCAATCTCAGCCGTCGCCGCGCCTCGCGTGCCCAGGCCAAGGCCGACGGCACGAGCTCCTTGCGGAAGATCTCGCTCACTCGGCTCGAGGCCGCCATTACCAAGGCGATCGCCGAAGGCCGCCAGCCGACCGACGAGATGAACTGCTTGGCCGGCCTGCTGCGGGTCAAGTATGTGTTCTACTACCCGGACACCAAAGATATTGTGATCGCTGGTCCCGCCGAGCCGTGGGACGTGAACGCCGAAGGCCGGCTGTGCGGCGTGAACAGCGGCCGCCCGGTGGTCGAGCTGCAAGACCTGATCGTGGCTCTGCGGACCTTCGCCCCCGGCACCGACCACTCGCCCCAGATCAGTTGCTCGATCGACCCCACGGCCGAAGGCCTGCAGCGGATGCAGGAATTCCTGCAATCGGTGGGCTCGAACGCGGTCCCCGCGCAAACGCAGTTCATCGTCGAAGGCCTCCGCACCAGCCTGGGCCTGCAAAACGTGAGCATTGGCGGCGTGCCGGCGAATACGCACTTCGCCCTCGTGATGGTCGAGGCCGACTATCGCATGAAGCTGATCGGCATCGGCCTCGAGCGTCCGCCGGTGCGCCTGGCCAGCTACGTGTCGCAAGCCAACCCGGCCACAGTGAGCCGCAACGCCATGCAGCGGTGGTGGTTCGTGCCGGAATACCAGTGCGTGCGGGTGAGCGACGATAAGCTGGCCATGGAGCTCGTCGGCGACGGCGTGAAGCTCGCGGGCGAAGACGAAATCGTGGGTCAAGACGGCCGCCGCAAGCAGACGGGCGGCAGCAGCCGAGCGAGCCAGGCGTTTGTCACTGGCTTCACCAAGGCTTACCCCGAATTGGCGGCTCGCTCGCCGATCTACGCACAACTGCGAAACATCATCGACCTGTCGGTGGCCGCGGCGTTCATCCGCCAGCAAGGCTACTATGAGAAGGCCGACTGGAAGCTCGGCGCCTTCGGCGACGAAAGCAAGATCGCCGTCGAAACGCTCAACACCCCCAAGCAGGTCGAAACGGCCGTCGCCAGCCTGTGGAAGAACAAGCGGCTGATGACTCCGGTCGGCGGCGGCGTGGAAATCGCTGCCGAAAAGGCCCTGAGCGCGGGCAATCTCATGGCTGACGACAAGGGGAGCGTCGAAAAGGCCCGCGCCGCCGTGCCGAAGCTGGCCGAAGGTCAGTGGTGGTGGGACTAAGAGAGCCTCACTCAACCGGATTCTCAACGGGCTCGCGCGCCGCGACGATCGTTGTCCCCCCGGCGACTCGCCGGGGGCTAATGACGGCGTTCCCCGATGTATTAGCCCCCCGTCAATGACGGGGAGGATTTTCCACCACAACGCCCGCGCTCGCGCCGTTGTGTTAGGCGATCTCAGAGCCCCGCTTCGTCGCCCTTCAGCACGTAGTCGGTGTATCCGCTCTGCGTGCCGGGAATCAACGCAGTCAACGGCTTGAGCGGATCACCGCCCGACGTGTTCAGCACGCGGGCATGCTGCCCGTCAGGGGTCATCAGGGCGACGTAGACCCAATAGTCCAGCGCATCGCGCAGGAAAGTCACTCGGCCGTCGGCCATCGTCGCTAGCGCCCCGCCGGTGTGATTGCTCGAGGGCCGCGATTGATCGGGCGACACGGAGACGAAGGGATTGTCGTCCCAATGCCGGCCATTGATGTGCCAGCCGCGAAACTGCTTTTCGCTCCGCGCCCACTCAGGATCAGCCCACACGACCGTGGTCTGCGCTTCGCAGAACACCGGCTTGCGGTAGAAGCCAATGTCGGCGACCACCTGCCGACCCTGCGCATCGGTCGTCACGATGGTCCGCATGCCGGCCCAACCCGAGGCTTGCACGTTCTCACTCAAGAGGATCGTGTGCGTCGCGCCGTCGGCCCCGCTGACATCGGCCAAGCTCACGTACACCGCTCGCTTCCGCTCGGCATGGTTGTGAAAGATGCCGTTAGCGGCCACATCGAGCGAGCCCAGCACGTCGGAATCGAGAATGCCGGCGTTCACGGCGTAGCTGAGCGGGGCAAGGTCGTGTTCGTCTTCTCGGTCGTCGGGACAGACGAGCAGGTCGACGCGGTGCGCTAGGCAGTCGCCCTGAATCCACGCGTCGAGCACCGCTTGTTGTTCGAGCTGGGCGAAGGACGGGACTACCCAACTCGTCGGCTTGCCGCCGACCAGATTGTAGTGGCCCACGAAGTGCCCGGCCGCATTCTCCGCTGCCATCAGACCGAGTCCAATCTGTCGCTGCCGGTTCATGCATGAAGTGCGGCGCGACGACTCCCTCACGTAGCTGACCGCCGGCAACAGGAGCGCCATCAGGATCGTGAGCACGCCGGCCACCGTGAGCAGTTCTACCAACGTCATCGCCCGACGAGTACGGAATCGCATGGCAAGCACCTTTCTCAGTGCGCAGCAGCAAGACCTTCCCTCGCCTGACGGACGAGGGAAACGGGATCAGCAGAAAGTAGGCGCGAACGAGACGGCTCGCAGCCTAGAAGGGAGCAGCGGCCGGGCGGAGCGCCAGGCCTTCAACAAGTGCTCGTACCAAAACGCCGACGATCAGCCCGGCCGTCGCCGCACAGCCGATCATCACCAGCGCCGGCCCGAGCGCGATGCCGGGGCCTTCGCTGAGCGCGCCCCAGAGAATGGCGAGCGAAATGGCCGATGCGCCCCCGCGGGCAGCGGCCACCACGCTGCTCCACCCGCGCCCCCAGCGACTCAGCGCGGGAAAAACGCAGCAGGCCAGCCACAGGGCGACGAAGCCCGCCGCCGGCGGTTCGAACCCAGCCCACCTCCAGGCGAGAGCGCCCCCCAGGGGCAGCAGCGCTGCGACCGACAGCCGGCGCCAGGAGACGCCGGGATTCCGCTGCTCGAGCACCGTGCGATGCTCGCGCCACAGCGTGTGCGGCAGTTCTCGGAGCACGACGCTCCAAGCGGCGATCAGCCCCACCAGGCCGCGTTTCGCCACTCGTGACTCGAGCTGGGCCTGGAACAAATCCGCCATGGGCTCGCCAAACCGGCGACGGAAGCCGGCCGGGTAGAGGTACAGCAGCCGGCGGTAGGAGCGCACGGCGTCGTCGATCAAGTCTTCGTGGCGGTTCATCGCGCATCTCCTTGGGAAAACAAGGCGTTGAGGTTGATCAGCCCCTTGGTCGATGCAGTCTGCACCAGGTCGGCCAACTGCTGCGCCTGTTCGCGCACCAGAGCACGGCCGGTTCGCGAGAGGCGGTAGTAGCTGCTGCGGCGTGGGTCGTCGTCCTTCGCCGTGGCCGCGCTCTCTTCGAGCAAGCCAGACTCGAGCATGCGTTTGACGGCGCCGTAGAGCGTGCCTGGCCCGAGTTTCACCGTTCCTCTTGAGCTGCGTTCGACCTCTTGCACGATGCCATAGCCATGGCGAGGTTCGTCGGCGAGCGCCAGGAGAATGGCGAACTCGGTGGGGTTGAGCAACGATTTCGAGACTCTGGGCATTTTTGGCTCCCGGCGCACATGCAACGCATAAGCGACATGTCGTTATGCGATATATTACGAAGCGGCGCTATTGTGAGTCAAGCGAGAGCGGAAAAATTCGCGCCTCGCAGCGTGAGGTTCCTCCTGGTAGAGAATCCACCGACATCCATCGACAAATCGATGCGGAGAGTGTGGGACGCTGAAGGGCGCACGCGCCGGAACGATTGCCGCGACGAACGCGGAACGAATCACCGTGGCCTCTCGGGGCTCACTTCGTTCGCCCCCAGGCGCCCGTTCGCCGACTTTCTCAACGGGCGTTCAGTCGCCGACGTTGCGCGTCTCGCGCACGACCTGCACGTATTGCCTTGCAAGCGATTCGATGCGGGCCATGTTGCCGGCGGCGATCGCCTCGGCTTCCACCAACGAACCGCCGATGCCGAGCGCGCAAGCGCCGGCCCGCAAGAAATCGGCCGCGGTCAACAGATTGACGCCTCCGGTGGGCATGAGCCGAATCTGGGGCAGTGGGCCGTGTAGCGCCTTGATGTACGGCGGGCCCGTCAGGTCCGAGGGGAAGATCTTCACGATGTCGGCGCCGTGCTCCCAGGCGGTGAGCACCTCGGTCGGGGTCAACGCCCCCGGCAGCACCAGCTTGTCGTAGCGCTGGCACAGGCGGATCACGTCGAGATTAAGGGTCGGCGAGACGATGAACTTCGCGCCGGCGAGCAAGGCCGTGCGCGCCGTTTCGGCGTCGAGCACCGTGCCGGCGCCGAGCAGGATCTTGTCGCCGAGGCGGTCGGCGAGCTGCTCGAGCACGCGGTGGGCCCGAGGAACGGTGAAGGTGATCTCGACGATCTCCACGCCACCGGCCAAGAGAGCTTCGGCCACGTCGGTTAGTTGGCCCACGTGCGTGCTCCGCACCACGGCCACGATGCGGCTGTTCAGCACGCGCGCCAGGTCGAACTCTTTCGACATCGCTACCCGATTCCCTACGTGTTTCGCATCCCGCGGATTCGCCGCCAGGGCCACACTAGGCTGGACGCCCCCCGGTTGTCAAACGAGCGATGGACACACGGTAGCGGGCTCACTGCGAGACCGCGCATAATGGCCCCCTTCGAGCGATTTTTCCGATCAGGAAGCGTAGAAAGGCGCCATGCAGAACTACTGGCACGACAAGGTCGCCCTGGTGACCGGCGGCTCGGCGGGGCTCGGGTTCGCAATCGCGTCGGCCCTGGCCCAGGCGGGCGCCAAGTTGGCGATTTGCGGCCGAAATGAAGCGGCGCTCGCGGCCGCCGCACAAAGACTGCAGGCGGCGACGCCCCGCAGCGAGGTACTTGCCGTCACCGCCGATTTGACGCGAGACGAAGACGCCAACCGGCTCGTCGCCGAAACCGTGGCCCGCTTCGGTCGGCTCGACGCGATGGTGAACAACGTCGGCCGTTCCGCACGCGGGCTGGCGATCGACGTGACGCCGAGTCAGTACGCCGAGGAACTCGATTTGAACTTCCTCTCGGTCGTCCGCGGTACGCGCGCGGCCGTGCCGCACCTGCTCGAGTCGCGCGGCCACTTGGTGAACATCGGCTCGCTGGCCGCCAAAACGGCCTCGCGCTTCATGGGCCCTTATGCGGTGACCAAGTTCGCCGTGGCCGCATATAGCCAACAGCTCCGCCTAGAATTGGGCCCGCGCGGGCTGCACGTGCTGCTCGTCTGCCCAGGGCCGATCGCCCGCGACGACGCCGGCGCTCGTTACGCTGCGCCCGCGACCGAGCAGCCGGTTCGCGAAGGCATGGCCGGCCTGCCTGCTGCAGCCGCAGCGCCCGGCGCGGGCGCGAAGGTCAGTTCGCTGCGGCCAGAACGCGTGGCGGCGGAAACCTTGCGGGCGTGCGAGCGCCGCACGCCGGAGATCGTTTTACCTGGCAAGGCGCGGCTGCTCTTCGGCCTGCAGCAGTTCTCGCCGCGCCTGGGCGACTGGCTGCTCGGCAAGTTCACGGCGAGCTAGGAACCCAGCGACGCGTTCTTCGCGTGCATGGCGGCTGCCGCGGCAAAGGCCAGCCAACCGACAATGAACGCCACGCCGCCAATGGGCACGATCGCGCCGAGGATTTTGATCTGCGTAAAGGCCAAGGCATACAGCAGACCGGAAAACACCACCACGCCGAACACGAAGCTCGAGCCGGCGACCGTGGTGTAGCGCGAAGGATGCTGCATTGCCCACAGGCCGACGGCCACGAGCGCGAGCGCGTGATACATCTGGTAGCGAACGCCCACTTCGAAGATCTCGAGTTGGCGGTCGGTCCACGTGCCGGCCGTCACCTTCTCGCGCAGCATGTGGGCACCAAAGGCGCCGAGCGCTACCCCGGCGGCGGCCAGGGCAGCCCCAATTGCAATCCAACGGCTTCCGGTCACTCAGGGCTCCAAAGGGGTGCTAATGCTCACTTGGCTAAGTGCAGTGCGGGCAGACACAGGCTAGAAGCCTGTGCCACTTGGTGGGACAGGCTTCTAGCCTGTCTTCTCCCACGCTGACATTGCTCGGGAACTTCCGATGTGCCGACGGCCTTACCGCTCGAACACGAACACCGGCATCGCCAAGAGCACGCGTTCGCGCCCCAGCATGTCGAGTTGCACGAGGGCAGCCCGAATCGCGGTGGTGCGTGCCGGATCGAGTCCGGCCAGCAGCGGCAGCGTCGCCTCGAGCAACGGGTTGGCCTGCACGGCAGGCGAGGTCAGCTTGATGTCGACCCCTTCGTCGCGCTCGCCGCCGATATCCGCGAAGATCGCTTCCAAGAAGTTCTTGGGCTGCGGCTCGACGCGGACTTCGTAGTCGCTGAGCTTGGCCTCGCCGGCAATGTAAGCGAGGGCGTCGGAGAGCGAACCGATGCGATCGACGAGCCCGAGTTCGAGGGCTTGCTGACCGGTGTAGACCCGGCCGCCGGCGAGTTCATCGATGTCCTTCTTCAAGCGATTGCCGCGGATGGCCACGACGTGGCCCTTGAAGACCCCGTAGATCTCGTCCATCCAGGCTTGCATTTTTTGACGTTCGGAGTCGGTGAATCCGCTGTCGCCTCCCAGCAAGCCGGCGTTCGTGCCGCGGGCATACGACTTCCAGCCCACTCCGATCTTGCTCCAAAGCTCCGTGGTTGAGAACTTTCCGCCGACGACGCCGATCGAGCCGGTGATCGTGCTCTTGTCGGCATAGATCGTGTCGGCGGCGCAGGCCACGTAGTAGCCTCCGCTGCCGGCCACGTCGCCCATCGAGACCACGAAGGGCTTCTTGGCTTTCACGCGGCGCGTGGCGTCGAGAATGATTTCGCTGGCCGTGGCCGAGCCGCCGGGCGAATTCACCCGCAGCACGACGGCCTTCACCTTGTCGTCAGCGGCCACCTTATCGAGCGCCTTGCGGAGCGGGGTGCTGTACGCGCCGTCCGAGCCGCCGAAGGGGCTGACCACGGCATCACCGAGCGCGATCGCGCCGTCGACATAAACGATGGCCACCGCATCTTTGCCGGAAACCTTCTTCTTGGGGCCTTGCAAGATATCGGCCCAGAGCTTGAAGCCGGCGAAGGGGCTCGACAGGTCGAGCTCCGGTCCCTTCTTCTTGGCGTATTTGGTGTCGAGCTTGGCGTCTTCGCCGAACTTGGTCTTCAGGTCGGCCACAAAGTCTTGGCGGAATTGCACCGCGTCGACCAGGCCGAGTTCCTTGGCCGCGGTGGCCGTATAGGGGCCGCCGTCGATCCACAGCCGGGCTTCGGCCAGCGACTTGCCGCGCCCCTTGGCGATCAACTCGACGTCGGTTTGATACAGGCTGTCGAGCAGCCAGTTTTGCATCGACTCGGCCTCGGCGCTGGGGCCGCTGCGCATAAACATTTCCGCGGCGCTCTTGTACTTGCCACAGGTGAGAAAGTCGGGCCGCACGCCCACTCGATCGAGCAATCCGCGGAGGTAGGGAGAGGAACCGTAGAGGCCCGTCAGCCACAGGTCGCCCGTTGGGACCAGGCTAATCTTGTTGGCGCCGGCCACGAGCACGTAGCCGCCGGTCTGCAGACCATCGGCATGCACGTGGACCTCTTTGCCAGCCGCCTTGATGGCGTCGAGCGCTTGCCGCACCTCCTCGAGCTGCGCTTGGCCCAGGCCCGGACTCTCGACGAGCAGCGCGATGGCTTTGACCTGCGGGTCCTTGCGGGCTTTGTCGAGGCGCTCGATCAAGGTCTTGAGCGACTCGCCCGCCGCGCCGCTGAACAGGTCTTCGCCACGCGGAGCTTCGCTCACCGCGCCATTGAGCCGGAAGACGGGAATGACCACCTTTTCGGCGGCCTTCTTCTCCGCGGCTTTTTTCTCGTCGGCCTTTTTGGCCTCTTCCTTTTTCTTGTCGTCTTTCTTCTCTTCCGGTTTCTTCTCGTCGGACTTTGCGTCTTCCTTCTTCGCTTCGTCCTGCTTTTCTTCCGGCTTAACCTCGTCGGACTTCTTCTCGTCCGCCTTCTCGGTTTCCGAGGCGGCTTGCGTCGCAGTCTCGTCGGCTCGGGCAGCGACGCCGGGGAGCAGGAGACCCAAGGTCAACAACAGCGCGACGGAGCGGCGTACCCAGACTGACATGGCTCAGCGATCTCCGAATAGATGGCGGCACAAAGCGGAAGGAATTCCAGCAACGAGCATTCGCGGCCCGGCGACAAATCTTATTCGATCGCTCAGGATGGTCACAATCAAGCGATAAGCCACCGGGACGCAATCGGCTGACTCAGGGGTTTGACCCCGGCTTGCATTTCAGCCGTCTTCGCACGAATCTTATGCAGGTCATGCTGGCATCCTGGGCAAGCTTTTGAGCCCAGCGGCTGCCGCAGAACCCACCATAAAACGTAAGTCATTGCAGCGTGGTGTGTTGCGCTCCGCGCTCCAATTTCTGGCATATTTAGTGCAACTCTAACACGGCCATGCACCCCCGCGTTGGGGGGCTACAGGCGATTTTGTTCAGGAGCCTTCCTTTGAGCGGTAGTACTGCGCGTCTTCAGGCGGTGTCGGCGGTTACGAATTACAAGCCGATCTCCGCGCCGTTGAACTTCGCCTCCACCCCGGCGAACGAACTGTTTGGGGCCAACGTCTTCAATCTCACCGAGATGCAGGCTCGCCTGCCTAAGCCGGTCTTCAAGTCGCTCAAGCGGACGATCGAAACCGGTGAAAAGCTCGACGCCTCGGTCGCCGACATCGTGGCCTCGGCCATGAAGGATTGGGCGATCGAGAAGGGCGCCACCCACTATGCCCACGTTTTCTACCCGCTCACCGGCCTGACCGCCGAAAAGCACGATAGCTTCCTGGTGCCCGAAAGCGCCGGCGGCGCCGTGGCCGAGTTCTCGGGCAAGCAGCTCATTCAGGGCGAGCCCGACGCTTCGAGCTTCCCGTCGGGCGGCATTCGGGCCACCTTCGAAGCCCGCGGTTACACCGCCTGGGACGTGACGAGCCCGGCCTACATTCTCGAGAACCCCAACGGCACGACGCTCTGCATTCCCACGGCGTTCGTTTCTTGGACGGGCGAGGCGCTCGACAAGAAAACGCCGGTGCTGCGTTCGATGCAGGCCTTGAACAAGCAGGCCCAGCGGATCCTCAAGCTGTTCGGCCATGCCGATCCGGGCGCCATCTTCGCCACGGCTGGCGCCGAGCAGGAATACTTCCTGATCGACCGCAACTTCTTCTTCGCTCGGCCCGACCTGCTCAACGCCGGCCGCACTTTGTTTGGCGCGAAGCCCCCCAAGGGGCAAGAGTTCGAAGATCATTACTTCGGCGCCATCCCAGACCGCGTTTTGGCGTGCATGCTCGATTCGGAGCGCGAGCTGTACAAGCTCGGCATTCCGGTGAAGACCCGGCACAACGAAGTGGCCCCCGCGCAGTACGAGATCGCGCCGATCTACGAGAGCGCGAACATTGCCACCGACCATCAGCAGCTTGTGATGCTCACCCTCAAGAAGGTGGCTCAGAAGTACGGCATGGAATGCCTGCTGCACGAGAAGCCGTTCGCCGGCGTCAACGGCTCGGGCAAGCACTTGAACTGGGCCCTGGGCGGCGCCAAGGTCGGCAACCTGCTCGATCCGGGCGACACCCCACACGAGAACGCCCAGTTCTTGGTGTTCTGCGCCGCGGTCATTCGCGCCGTACACAAGAACTCCGCGCTGCTGCGGGCCGTGGTGGCCTCGGCCGGCAACGATCACCGCCTGGGCGCCAACGAGGCTCCCCCGGCGATCATCTCGATCTTCCTGGGCGATCAGCTCACGGGCGTGTTCGAGCAGCTCAAGAAGGGGACCAAGGCCACGACCTCGGACCCCGGTTACCTGACCGTGGGCGTCGACACCTTGCCGGCTCTGCCGAAGGATGCCGGCGACCGCAACCGCACGAGCCCGTTCGCCTTCACCGGCAACAAGTTCGAGTACCGCGCGGTGGCCTCGAATCAGTCGATCGCCGGTCCGCTCGTGGCGCTCAACACGATCGTGGCCGAGTCGCTCGACTACGTGGCCAACGAGCTCGAGAAGGCCACCGGGGGAGACGCCTCGAAGCTGAACGCGGCCGTGCAGAAGCTGCTCTCGCAGATCATCAACGATCACGGCGCGATCATCTTCAACGGCAACAACTACTCGGAAGAGTGGCACAAGGAAGCGGAAGCCCGCGGCCTGCCCAACCTGCGTACGACCATCGACGCCTTGCCGGTGCTGACCAACAAGGAATACGAGGCGATGTTCGAGAAGTACGGCGTGCTGACTCCGCGCGAGTTGCACAGCCGTCAGGAGATTTACCTCGAGCAGTACTGCAAAGTGATCAACACCGAGGCGCTGCTCACGGTCGAAATCGCCAAGACGCTGATCTACCCGGCCGCGATTCGCTATCAGGGCGAGTTGGCCGGTACCTGCGCCAACCTCAAGGCGATCGGCCGTCAGCCCGACACCAAGACGCTCGACAAGCTGTGCAGCTTGATCGACGGACTGGAAACCGGCCTGGCCGATCTCGAGAAGAGCTTGGCTCACGAAGGGGGCCACGGCGTGCTCGCCGAGGCCAAGCACTTCTGCCAAAAGGTGACGCCAGCGATGTTGAACGTCCGCAAGTTTG
>JAESFN010000498.1_pt1 | contig 34646 bp, 14 predicted proteins | sample 9269411 | NCBI WGS metagenome assembly JAESFN01 (sample SAMN14505399, study PRJNA617100) | algae metagenome | isolation source: Iphinoe sp. HA4291-MV1 and co-occurring heterotrophs from trail next to... | place: USA: Maunawili Falls, Hawaii | collected 2009-07-25
TCAACTATCCCTCTTTCTGTTCTTGCTTTGCAAGAATACGTTCAAAGGATGTTTCACATTTAACTGCCTTTCATCCCCACACTCCGCTTACGCGGAGTATGGGGTCTTCCCGGCAATGTCGATAAAACCTGTCTGCTTGGTTTTGATTTGGATATGACAGGAAGCCACCTTTTGTACAGATGATCAGCTCATCCCTTGACACCTCTCCCGATTCCACTAGATGCCGAACACCCTTTCCTACACTCCGTTCGCTGTGCTGGTAGCGGTAGTTAATTGACGAATCGATTAAATTGACCCCGCGCCGAACCGATTCGACCACAGCTTCCGTCACAAGGGTGTTAGTCTGCTCATTGGGTTCACCAAGGTATGTTCCAAGCCCAATAGAGCTTGCAATCAGTTGGCCAGCTTCTCGAAAGTGATCTGGTACACAGTCCTTTCTGTGCTTTTCTCTGTAACGCCGTGTTCCTTGCGCTGTAGCCTTGCCTGGAAGCATCATGATACCTCTTTATGTTAAAATTAGGTTTTTTATACTGTTGACAAATACAGCACGTTGATAGATATATTTTTTGCCATTGTTCACGAGTACCTACAAGTTGCTCCAAGTGTCTTTTACCCGAAGTTTTCCCGCTCATCATTAGGCTGCAGAGGCTTCAAAAAACCGTTATGAATTAGGTAAGAAAAGTAAGTACTAAATAACTGACTATCTATTGCTGGACAGACGATAGAGGTATCTGCCAGTCCATCAAGGGTATTCTGGTAGTTGAATTGTAACCTCCCTGAGTGAGAGATATTTTCTTCATAATCCTGAGCGAGAAAAAACGGCACTAATGGATACAAAGTGTTTTCTGGTGAACGTTCAGCAACTTCCAGTAGCTTTGAACGCCACTGCTTATAGGAGATTTGCTGAATTGGGTAACCTAACGAGCTAAGTAAGTTGCTCAGCATACTTGAGTAAAAAGGCTGGTGATTCACAAAATGGAATGCCTTTCCTAAGGATTTTTCTTGCCTCGATAAATGGACGATCGCTCTGCTGATATAATCCACAGGAGTCATGTCCTCAATCATCTCCACATCTGGCACACTTCCGAGTTGGGTACAGCCGATAATTAGCTTGTACAAAAAGTCATTTGTATTAAACACACCAGTTTGACTATGCCCTGATACACGTCCTAGCCTGTAGATACAAACAGGAAGACCGCGATCGCGTGCAATGGTGACTAATTTTTCGGCAACCCATTTACTTTGAGCATAACCCCCCGATGGCAATTGGTAATTATCTAGGCTGTCCTGTTCTCGAACTACCTTAACTCCAGAATCACCAACTGAGGAGAAAACGCTTTTGGTGGAAATGAAATGCACGGGCTTGACTTTGAATTGACTTGCCAATCTCAAAACTTCTTGAGTTCCCAAAACATTGGCTGCCTTAAGTACAGAGTAGGGAGAAGTATGATGAACCCATGCTCCATTGTGATAGACGACGTCGATTAACTCAGCCATCTCTCGAAACTGTTCCTGGGAAAACCCCAAAAGCGGCTCAGACAGATCTCCTACAACTGGGATAATTCTGGGGCTTTGAGATTTATCCCAAAGTAAGTAAGATTCAAGGCTGCTTTGAATTCTCTTCTTACCCTCTTCGGCGTTAGAAGCACGTACCAAACAATAAATATCTGCGTGAGTTTGCTGTAGGAGTTCGTTCAGCAAAAAAGCGCCCACAAAGCCTGTGGTTCCAGTTAAAAAGATACAAGCTGGCTCAGTGGTAAACTGAATGGGGATAGCAAGAGGACAAATTGTGGGGTCAAGGATAGCTTCGTTGTTGAGATCTACAACATTTTTTGTGCCAATAGTAGAAGCTCCTGTCTTTTGAGCTATCTCAATGCTCTGTGCCAATTGCGCGACTGTAGGCATCTCAAACAGACTACGCAAGGATAGTTCAATTTGGAAAGTTTCTCGCAACCGAACAACAAGTTGAGTAATTAGCAAGGAATGCCCACCTAAATCGAAGAAGTTGTCGTAGATACCGACTTGCTCGACCTTAAGTACTTGGGTCCACATTCTCGCCAGTAACTCTTCAACTGGTGTACGTGGTGCTACGTAAACTTGTTCAAGATTGGATCGATTCTGGTCTGGTGCTGGTAGCGCTCTGCGGTCTACTTTGCCGTTGGGTGTCAAAGGCAGAGCCTCTACCATTACAAAAACCGATGGTATCATGTAATCGGGCAACTTCTCTTTGAGAAAGCGGCGCAGTTCACTACTGGTAAGGACTTTTTCCACCTTCGGAATTACGTAAGCCACTAGGCTTTTGTCATTAGAGTTGTCTTCCCTCGCTATGACCACAGTTTGAAGTACATCTGGGTGTTGGGCTAGCACCGCCTCAATCTCTCCGAGTTCAATGCGGAAACCACGAACTTTGACCTGGTGGTCAATTCGTCCCAGAAACTCAATATTGCCATCGCTCAGATAACGTGCCAAATCCCCAGTTTTGTAAAGGTGTGCACTCGGTTCGTCGGTAAACGGGTTAGGAATGAATTTTTGAGCGGTTAATTCAGGGTGATTGAGATACCCTCTAGCAAGACCGAGACCACCAATGTGCACCTCACCTGGAACCCCAATTGGTACGGGTTCTTGGTAATTATCGAGGAGGTAAATTTGCGTATTGGCGATCGGGCGACCGATGGGAATAATGGATAAATTGCTCTGCCGCTTGCAGTCCCAGAAGGTAACATCAATAGTAGCTTCAGTCGGACCGTAGAGGTTATGTAGTTGGGCATTTAGACGAGTAAAAAAGCGTTTTTGAAGTTCAAAAGGCAGCACCTCCCCACTGCAAATAACACGCTTAAGACAATGACATGCCTCTAGTCCTGGCTCTTCGAGAAAAGCTTGAAGCATAGAGGGGACGAAATGGAGCGTGGTGATTTGCTCTTTGGCAATCAGCTTGACTAGATAGGCGTTGTCTTGATGACCTCCTGGCTGGGCGATAATCAGACGAGCACCATTCAGCAATGGCCAGAAGAACTCCCAGATTGACACATCAAAGCTGAAAGGAGTCTTTTGCAGAACGCGGTCTGTTTCTGTTAATTGATAAGCATCTTGCATCCAGAGCAAACGATTGCATAGTCCCATGTGGGTGTTCATTACCCCCTTGGGTTTCCCTGTAGAACCAGAGGTGTAAATGACATAGGCGAGATTTTTAGTTGTTACTCCACTAACCGGATTTGACTGGCGTTGTTGGGCGTACTGCAAAGCAGGGTCGTCGGCATTGGTTTTCCAGTCTGTGTCCAAACAGATTACTTGAGCTTGATGAGGAGGCAATATATCAATCCAATGGTGCTCCGTCAACAACACTGGTACTTGAGTATTCTCCAACATAAAAGCTAGTCGCTCCTTTGGATAGGTAGGGTCGAGAGGTAAGTAAGCTCCTCCTGCTTTGAGAATGCCTAGCAGTCCAATTATCATCTCTATTGAGCGTTTTAGGCAAATGCCCACCAGCACTTCCGGTCCCACACCTAGTGTCTGTAAGTGGTGTGCTAGTTGATTAGCTCGATGATTCAGCTCCGAGTAAGTTAACTGCTCATCTTCAAAGACCACCGCCACAGCATTACTGTTTTGCTGAACTTGAGCTTCAAATAGCTGATGGATACACTGATTTATAGGATAATCAGTCTTAGTGTTGCTCCACTCTACCAGTAGTTGATACTGTTCCTGTTGAGAAAGCAGACAGTATGATTCGTAGCGTTCTTCTGGTTCACTAGCGATCGCTGTGAGGGTTCTGGCATAATAATCACCAATTTGTTTAATTTGTTCCTCACACAATGCTATGGGATCATAGTTAAGAGAAAAGTGAACTTCAGACGAGGAAGGATTTTGGCTAAATTGAGCAGTAAGAGTAAAGTTTGTTTTCTCGAAAGTCTTTGTGTCTAGAACTTGAACGCCTTTGAGGTTGAGCGTATTCTGATAAACATGAAAGTGGACGAAGTTAAATGCTATTTCAAACAAAGACTGTCTACCTAGGACTCGCTGCAATTCTGCCAAAGGATACCGTCGAAATGGTAGTAGTTCTTGCTCAGCTTCAAAGGTATTCCTCACCAAATCTATCCAAGTACCTCCGTTACATTGCAGGCGAAAAGGTAAAGAGTTGAGGAACAATCCTAGCACTCGTTCTCCATCAGTTCCTTCCAGTCGCCCATGAGATACCAATCCTGTTACAATATCTGATTGACCACTTAGCAGGCTTAACACCCGCATATGAGCAGCTAATAGCACACTTTTGAGAGAAACTTTTAAGGATTTCGCCAGTTGCAAAAGACCTTGAGAAACTTCTATTGAAAGTGGAACTTCATATACGCCAACTTGTTGGACAGAATTCCTGTGGTTTGCAGCTGACCAGCGAGGTAACATCGTTAAGGTGCTGTCGCTTAACTTCTCAGTCCAGTAGCGTTCTTGAGCATCCAATGCGATCGCTTCTTGCTCTAGAGCAACAAAGTCTTTAAAATTAACTGCTGGGGGTGAAGGAAGCAAATCAGCTTCTTTATTTAGCAAGGAAAAATATTGTACAAACAGCTCAGTGAGCATGGAAGCCACGCTCCACCCATCGAGAATTGCATGGTGCTCAGTAAAGCTAAACTGAAAGGTTTCTTCACTGCGACGATGAATATGAAAGCGTAACAGAGGGGCTTTAGTCCAATCAAAAAGCGATTGCTTCTCGGCTTCAAACCAGTTAGACAGTACTTTCTCTTGTTGAGCAAAAGAGAGATGGCGAATATCTTCTATTTGCAAAGGAACATTAACCATTTTATGGACTAGCTGTAGTGGCTCATTAAATTTACTCATTTCAAACGAAGTACGCAGCACAGGATGACGATCTGCAAGCTGTTGTACCGCAGTTTGAAAGTATTGCAGGTTAAAGGGAGCCTGTAAGTGATAACTAGAAACATTATGGTAGGTTGGGGTATCTAAGTTATATTCGCTATGGAAAACCATCCCCATTTGAAGTTGGGTAAGGGGATAGGCATCCTCTATGTCATTGGGTAACTTCAGCCGATCTTGTTCGCAAATAAGGCTAAACGGTTGAACTTTCTGTGAAATTATTGTGCCTGCCTCTTGTTCTGTTAGGTTTTGAACCAGTTCATAAATCGTCTGATATTTGAACAACTGCTGTAGTGAAAAGCACAAACCTCGTTCTTGAGCCTGGGATTGAACTTGAATACTACGGATTGAATCCCCTCCTAATGCAAAGAAGTTGTCGTAGATGCCCACTTGTTCGAGACCAAGAACCTGATTCCAGATTTCGGCTAATACTTTCTCTTCTGGAGTGCGAGGTGCTACGAAAGCTTCATCCAATTCCGGTCTAGTTGCGTTAGAATTTGGCAGTGCTTGGCGGTCTACTTTACCATTGGGCGTTAGAGGCAGGGCATCTAAGAACACGAAGACCGGTGGTACCATATATTCAGGCAACTGCTGCTTCAAGAAGTTCCGTAGTTGACTGGTGGTAAGTGTTTGCTGTTTACTGGGAACAACATACGCCACCAACTGCTTGTCACCGGGTTGAACCTCTCGCGCCAGCACCACAGTCTCCTGTACCCCTGGGTGTTGAGCTAACACTGCCTCAATCTCCTCAAGTTCGATGCGGAAGCCCCGAATTTTCACTTGGTGGTCAATACGTCCTAAGTATTCTATGTCTCCATTAGGTAAATAGCGGGCTAAGTCACCAGAACTGTAAAGGCGTGCATCTGGTTTGTTGCTAAAGGAGTTGGCAATGAACTTAATGGCAGTCAACTCAGGACGGTTGAGATAGCCCCGAGCCAAACCGGCACCGCCAATGTACATTTCTCCAGGAACCCCAATTGGTACTGGCTGCTGATTTGGAGCAAGTAAATAAACTTGCAGGTCAGGAATTGGACGACCAATGAGACTTCCTGAAGCAACTTCTAAATCTGCCATTGTCAGTGGGCGATAGGTGACATGCACGGTGGTTTCCGTGATGCCGTACATATTCACTAACTGGGGGGATCTATCCCCATGTCTCTCAAACCACGGTTTCAAGCTCTGAAGTTCCAGCGCTTCTCCACCGAAGATGACCAAGCGCAAGGCTAGTTCCTTGGCAGTCCCCAAAGATTCTTCTGCCCGTATGAGTTGGCGGAAGGCTGAAGGAGTCTGATTGAGTACAGTCACCTGCTGCTTGCACAACAAGTCGTAGAATGCTTCCGGTGAGCGACTAAGCCAGTATGGCACTACTACCAGCCGCCCACCAAAGAGTAGGGCACCCCAAACTTCCCAAACTGAGAAATCAAAGGCAATTGAGTGGAACAGTGTCCAGATATCTTTTTCGTTGAAATGATACCAGGACTGCACAGCATAAAAGAGACGAGTGACATTTACATGGTTTACTAAGACACCTTTAGGTTGACCTGTTGAACCTGAGGTGTAGATGACATAAACTAAGTTATTAGCCGTGGAGTTACTGACGAGATTCTCTTGGCTGTTTTGAGCGATACTTCCCCAGTCGGTGTCTAAGCAAACGACTCTGGTTTGATGTTTTGGCAAGGTTTCTATCAGAGGCTGCTGTGTCAGCAACACTGGTATCTGAGCATCTTGCAAGATGAAAGCGAGGCGCTCCTTTGGATATTTGGAATCCAGAGGAACGTAAGCACCACCCGCCTTGAGAATGGCTAGCAGTCCAACCACCATTTCCACTGAGCGTTCCATATAAATGCCAACAAGAACCTCTGGTCTTACTCCTAGTGATCGCAAGTGGTGCGCTAGCTGATTAGCCCTGGCGTTCAGTTGTTGGTAGGTTAGTTGCTCGTCTTCAAAGACTATTGCCACAGCATGAGGGGAGTGCTGCACCTGAGCCTCAAACAGTTGATGAATACACTGGTTTTGGGGATACTGAACTTGAGTGTTATTGCACTCGCCTAGCAGTTGCAGTCGTTCTCCCTCGCTTAAAATTGATAATTCCGATACTCGCCGCTCGGGATTAGAGATCGTGCCTTCGAGCAAAGTTTGCAAATGCCCTAGCATCCGGGTAATGGTCATTGCGTCAAACCGACGAGAATCGTATGAAATCTCTAGCAGCAACTCTGAACTAGGCACTACTACGACAGTCAAAGGATAGTTCGTCCGCTCAACAGAACGAATATTCCGAATTTTTAGCTCATCACTACACTCCAGTAAAGAAGCTTCTACGGGGTAGTTCTCAAACACTACTATGCTCTCGAACAGAGGCATACTCCTAGGCACATCACTCCAGTCTTGGATCTGTGAAAGAGGACTGTACTCGTACTGGCGTGCTTCAATTTGTTGAGTCTGAAGTCTCTTGAGCCAGGATAAGAGTAGATCTTCGGCATCAACTCTTACTCGCACTGGCAAGGTGTTGATGAATAGACCCACCATAGACTCGGCTCCAGCCAGTGCTGCTGGACGACCGGAGACAGTGGCTCCAAAAACCACGTTGGTTTCACCACTGTAACAGCTTAGCAGTAATGCCCATGTTCCCTGTAGTATAGTGTTTAGCGTTAGCTGATGCTTTTGAGCTAGAGACCTCAGTGCTGCTGTACTTTCCATTGATAGCTTGATTTGCTGCTGAGCGTAACTTTTCTCCTGGCTCCCGAATTTCTCAGAAATCCGATCAACTACTAAAGGGGTTGGTGCTTGTACGCTAGTGAGCATCTGCCGCCAGAACGCCTCAGCATTAGACAGTTCCTGCTGATGTAGCCAAGCGATGTAGTCTCGATAGGGACGGCTCAATTCTAAATGTAACTCCTGACCCAAGCAGTACGCTTCGTAAAAAGCAATGACTTCCTTGAGGATTAAAGCCGAAGACCACCCATCTAGCAACAGGTGGTGATGACTCCAAACAAATTGGTAAGTGTCAAAAGCCAACTGGATAATGGTTAGGCGCATTAGAGGTGCTTTGTTAAGTTCAAAGCCCTGTTTTCGCTCCGCTTGAAGTAAAGTCTCCAGTCGCTCTTGCTGCTCTTGTGCTGATAGTTTCTGCCAGTCATGCTGTATACAAGGCAATTTCACCTGCCGATGTACTATTTGAACAGGTTCTTTAATACTTTTCCATACAAAAGAGGTTCGTAAGACGGAATGCCGATCTACCACCTGCTGCCAAGCTTGCTCAAACGTCGAAACGTTTAGATTACCATGTAAGGTACAAAGCGTTTGATTGAAATATACTCCCGACTCGGGAGCGTAAAGGGTATGGAAGAGTATGCCCTGCTGTATGGGCGAGAGGGGATAAAAATTTTCTATATTTTCCCAGTTCACTTCAAACTTCTCCTATGACTTCGATCATTTTGTCTAGGTCTGCTTGGCTCCATTGACTCCACTTAAACTCTGCGAAGTCTGAAGACGTGTAGCTTGTGGCATGAGGGGACTGGCAGTGAGAAATGAGCGATCGCAGTATCTCCACATAACTCTGGGCTAACTTCTCAACCGTAACTCGTTGATGAATAACCTCGCTGTACGTCCACTCTAAGTGGAGTTGGTTTTTAATAACACATCCATTGACCTCAAGCAGATAGTTCCGTCTTCCTTGCTGGTCGCGCGTCGCTCCACAAAATTCCTGAGCTTGTCTGAACAAAGACGCTTTTGGTAAAACTAAGTCTAGCTGACCTAAGTAGTTGAAACTTACTTCGGGCTGAGGCAAAGCTCTCAGTTGCTCAACAATTTCTACATTTGTACTCAAATAGCGCAGCACACCATAGTCAATACCCCGATTTGGGATTTTATTAAGTTGCTGTTTGACTGCTTTCAATACCTCTACATGGGAAGACTCTTTTGGAGCTAAAAATACGGGAAAGAACGTGGTGAACCAGCCCACAGTTCTTGACAAGTCTAAATCGGCAAAAATCTCCTCCCGTCCGTGTCCTTCCAGATGTACCAATAGTGAGCGCACACCAGTCCACTGTGCAAAAGATTGCACCAGCGCTGTCAGCAACACGTCGTTAATCTCGGTTCGATAAACCTTGGGAACCTCTTGCAGCAGGAAACGAGTTTCTTGTGCCTCTAGCACCAGCGATATGGTGCGGGCTGAAGCTAGTGTATTTTTTCCCTCAAGATAGTCTACTGGTAGCCGTGAAACCTGTTTGGGCAGCTCTGCTAACCAGTAATTCATTTCCTGCTGAACATCTGCTGTTTGCGAGTATTCCATTAGTCGTTCAGCCCACTGCTTAAACGAGGTCGTTTTTGCTGAAAGCTGTATCGTCTCACTCTGACTGAGTTGCTTGTAACCTTTTTCAAGATCCTCTAGCAAAATCCGCCAGGAGACACCGTCAACAACTAAATGGTGAATGACTATTAGCAGGCGGCTTGGCTTTTTGCTCCCAAAGTCAAAGAGGGCAACCCGCACAAGCGGCCCTTCTGATATGTTCAGGCTGGCTTGCAGTTCGGCGGCATTTGCCTCAATGGCAGTAAGTTGCTCCGTTTCTGGTAGCATTGACAAATCCCAGCTAGTAAACGGCATCACCTCGACCTTGCTGGCGTTGATTTGCTGCCAACCAGATTCCTTTTGAATAAAACGCATACGAAGTGCATCATGGTGTACTAGTAATTTTTGCACTACCTGTTCCAACAGCGCTGGTTTGAGAGCTTGCTGCACTTCCAACAAGATGGCTTGGTTATAGTGGTGGGGGTTAGGCAGATGCATCTCAAAAAACCAGTGTTGGATGGGAATGAGGGGGAGTAGCCCGGTAACCAATCCCTGTTCCGCTTGGATAATCTGTGTGGTGCCAGCCACTACTGCCAACTCGGCGATGGTCGGGTAATCGAATAGCTGCTTGGGGATCAGCTGAAGCCCTGCTTGATGAGCTCTGGCAACTATCTGAAGGCTAAGGATCGAATCCCCACCCAAGGCAAAGAAGTTGTCGTGGATGCCCACTTGTTCTAAGCCAAAAACCTGGGACCAAATCTTTGCCAGATCTGCCTCTACTGACGTAATAGGTGCAACAAATTTTTCTTGCAGTTCTGGTCTGCTCTGGTCAGGAGCTGGGAGCGCTTGGCGGTCTACTTTGCCATTGGGTGTTAGTGGTAACGCCTTCAGTATCACGAAGACCGATGGCATCATGTACTCCGGCAAACAATCTTTCAAGAAACTACGCAGTTCATCGACTGTTGGTGCTTGCTCCCTTGAAGGGACAACATAGGCAACTAAACGCTTGTTGCTATGGATGCCCTCTTGGGCAACAACTATGGTTTCCCGCACAGCTGTGTGTTGATTCAGAACCGCTTCAATTTCAGTCAGTTCGATGCGGTAGCCCCGAATCTTGACCTGATGGTCGAGACGACCGAGAAACTCGATGTTTCCATCCGCGAGGTAGCGTGCCAAATCCCCAGTTTTGTACAGGCGTGCGCTTGGTTTATCGCTAAATGGATTGGGAATGAACTTTTGGGCGGTTAATTCCGGACGGTTGAGATACCCTCTAGCTAGACCAAAACCACCAATATGTACCTCACCCGGTACACCAATCGGTACTGGTTGCAGGTGAGAATCCAGCAAATAAATCTGGGTGTTGGCAATTGGGCGACCAATCGGGACAGCAGTTCTCAAATCATGATTTTGACAATCGTACACACTGCTCCAAACCGTTGCTTCTGTGGGACCATATTCGTTAAACAGACTTGTGTGCGGCAGTAACTCATGGTGTTGCTTTACAAGTTCTTTCGGACAGGTTTCTCCAGCAACGATAACGGTTTGAAGGCTAACTAGTTGCTGTGGCTGGGCTTGCTCCAATATCAGCTTGTAGAGAGACGGAAGACACAGTAAATGAGAAATCCTAGCTTTTGCGATCGCCTCTATTAGCTGAATGAGATTCAATTGGAAGTTTTCTGGTGGGAGTGAGATGGATATTCCTTGACAAAGAGTCCAGAATATGCTAGCAACGGAGCTATCGAACGCAAAAGGAGAAGTCAATAGAAAGCTGGTGACGGATTGATGATAGTATAAGGTACGAGCAATTGTGGAGTGAACCAAGTTTTGATGCGTAACTTGTACTCCCTTGGGTTGTCCTGTAGATCCAGAAGTATAGATCAAGTAGGCAAGGTTATCAGTCATCACTCCGCTGTGAGGATTCTCATTACTTTCTTGGGCAATTGCATCCCAAAGAGTGTCTAAGCAGAGTATCTGCGCTCCATAATCAGGTAAACTGTTGACCAAGCGCTGTTGGGTCAATAGCACTGATACCTGAGAATCTTCCAGAATATAAGCCAACCGCTGGTTTGGATATGTTGGATCGATTGGTACATAAGCTCCCCCGGCTTTGAGAATACCTAGTATACCTACCAGCATTTCCAAAGAGCGTTCCAAGCAAATCCCCACTAATACATCCGGTTTAACTCCCAAAGCCTGAAGACGGTGTGCCAGTTGATTAGCGCTCTGGTTCAGTTCTTGGTAAGTCATTAGCTGAGCCTGAAACACAACTGCTACTTTGTCTGGGGTACGTTGTGCTTGTTCCTCAATGAGTTGATGGATACACTTATCGTTGAAATAATCTGTTTTCGTATTGTTGAACTCAACAACCAGTTGCTGTCGCTCAACATCGCTTAGAATCTGCAACTCTCCTATTGATTTTTCTGGATTGCTGACGACGTTCTCCAACAACGTGTAAAATTGTCTTGCCAAACGATTAATATTTTCAACTGAGAATAAACTAGAATCGTAATGAAACTCTGTGATTATATCTTTTCCCCTTTCAATACAGGAGAGTTTTACTTTAAATCGGTCAATGCAGGTGTACTGCTTGTAAATTTCAAATGACACATTGCCAGCAGAAAACTTCACAGGCTGGTGCTGAAAATCAAAACAAAATGGTAAGAAGGATTGTTCCTTAATATCATCTGTCGCTGCAACTGCTTGCTCCCAAGCAAAGTACTCTTGCCATTCGTATGCCTCACGTATTGATTCGTCAAAGAGCTGCAGAACCTCGCTGAATCGGTAGTTTTCTTCTAGAGAACAATGAATTGGTAAATATTTTGCAACTAGCCCAAGCAATTCCTCAAGCTCTTCATACACTCTACCATCGTAGGCAGTTCCTACAACGATTTCTGACTTTCCAGCGAGGTGCCAAAGTAAGATCTGCCAGCAAGTCAGGAAAAATATAGAAGTTGAAACTTCATGCTCTTGAACAATTGCTTCAATCTGAGCTAAAGTATCAGGATGAATCGTTAAAGCTAAATATTGGGACTGAAATTCTGAACTCTCAATAGGCTGAGTTTCAAAAGGAAGCCTCAAATTAAGAAGAGCAGAAATATTCTTTTTTCGCCAATACTCTGTTCCGCTTTCCCTGTCTTCTGCCTCAAGTAATTCATTCTGCAATGCAGAGAATTGCACGTATTGCACAGGTGCTTCAGACCGTTCTTTATATGAGTTTCTAGCATAGAATTGGCTGATTTCTTGAATTATATTCTTCAGCGTCCTAGCATCAGCACAAAGAGATGGCAGGGCAAGAAGTAAAATATGTCTATGCGCTGACAGAGTCAGTAGAGTCAAACGCAAAAGCGGATCTTGTTCAAAGTCGAAAGGACGTTGCTCCTCTTCGCTAAAAAATTCCTCAATTTTAGCCTCCTGCTGTTTTTGACTGCAACTACTCAAATCGAACTCCCGCCATTGTAGACAACCGCTATCGCTTATGACCTGAATTGGGAGCTTCATCCCAGCTAGGCTATGGAATTTTGTACGAAGAATTTCATGTTGATTAACCAAGTCTTGTAGGGCTTCTTTCAAAACTTTTACCTTGATATTTCCGTCAATCAAAATAGCTAACTGGGCTCGATAAGCCAAACTATTCTGCTGCAATAGCCAAAGACGCTTTTGTTGTGGCGAGAGTGGAAAGCCTTCAATAATGTTAGTCTGCATTTGCTTAATTTTCCTGTTTCTCTAATTTGGTTTTACTCTAAAGTTATGCTTAGTAAAAAGTATTCAATAATCAGCCTTTAGTAAACCTATTGCCTACTGAAAACTAAATTTTAAACTATAGATTGTATCGAGCCTGAAGAAAGTATGTAGACAATAGCATCATCATGGTTGAGTCTAAAGCTATGCGTTTGCGCTCATCCATTTCGGGAAGTTTATCCAGCAGTGTAATGATCATCGCTTGATCGAAGAACAGCACTGATGCCATAACTGAGCTACGCAAGGAGTCTTGCATCAATGTATACAACTCATTGTTTGTTGTGAGAGTGGCAGGCGGAGCAGTGAAAGGGTGCTTTGGACGCGCATAAACTGTATCAGTCAGGAAAGGTCGAGCTGCTTCCCGCAGTACATATTTTTCCCGCGTCCCATGAGTCAAAAGAGAGATAGGTATTTCACGCACTAACTCGAAAACATGGTGATCTAAAAATGGCAACCGGATCTCAAGGGCATGTGCCATTTCCAGACGTTCAGCAAACAATGAATAATTGGGCAAGATTGATTTGGACCACAAATATAGTGATTGAATGACTAAAGACCGCCCTACAAGCTGACCCTGCACATCAAACTGGTTCAAAAAAATGCGGTATATATCCTGTTGGGCAAATTTGGAGGCGTAATCAGGCGCAAGGAGAACATGGAAAAAGGCTCTGTCTACGGCTACGTTTTTCAACCAAGCGGGGACAAACCCCAAAGTTTGCTGCACGCTTGCTAAGAAAGTTGGTGTGCTGTTGGGTAATATTGCATTAGAGGTTGATTTCTTTCCTGAAGTCTCCCCCAATCCCTGCTGTACCACTTTGGCAGATTGCTGCAAAGTGTTATCGAGCAGCAAATCCTGTCGTACGTGACTGTATCCACCAAATATCTCGTCAGAGCCGTCGCCGGATAGCACAACCTTATAGCCTGAATCATGCACCACACGACTTTGTAGATACCTGGCAACGCCGCGCGAATTAGTATCTAGCGTCTCGGCGTGCCAAATCGTGTCGGCAATATGGTCGGCAAAATCGGATTGGTTGAGGGGAATGGGCTGAAAGTCAGCTCCAACGAGTGAGGCAGTTTCACGAGCTATTGCCCCTTCGTCATAACCAGCACCATCAAACGTGACAGTGAAAGCCCGAATCGCTTCCGGACTGTATTTTGCAGCCATACCGAGTACGGTAGACGAATCGAGACCACCACTGAGGAAGCTGCCAACTGGCACGTCAGCCCGCAGTCGGATTTGAACGGCTTCCTCCAACTTGTGCCGGATTTGTTCAATGTATTCAGCATCCGTACGCCGTAGAGCCAAAGCATCTTCTTCTGTTGGGTAATCGAGATCCCAATACCTCTCAAGCTTTATGCCATAGCGCGTTGCCAGAAGGTAGTGACCGGGCGGTACTTGATATACACCTTCAAATAATGTGCGATCTTGATTTACATAGAGGAATAACTGTTGGAAAAATGACTCATGATCCCAACGAGCTGGAACGCCTGCTGCAAATAACGCTTTGGCTTCGGATGCTAAATAAAGTGTGTCGCCGACCATTGCGTAAAAGAGTGGCTTGATTCCAAAGCGATCGCGCGCAGCAAAGAGGAGCTGATTCGACTCGTCCCACAGTATAAATGCGAATTCACCCCGCAAATGGTGCAGACATTGTGTCCCTAACTCCTCATAAAGGTGGAGTGCAATCTCGCTATCAGAACGGGTGCGGAATCGGTGTCCCCGGTGTTTTAACTCACGCTGAATCCTTTCAAAGTCGTAAAACTCTCCATTGACAATCAAGTGCAGTTGCTCATCTTCGTTGGCAATGGGCTGATCTCCCGTAGTAGGATCGATAATGCTGAGCCGAGCGTGACCGAGTCCAACCTGTTGATGAGAAGCGATCCACTGACACTGCTTGTCTGGTCCGCGATATTTGATCTGCTGCGTCGCCCTGAATAACACACTTGCCGAAATCGGCTCCCCTTTCGATAAAATTGCTACAATGCCGCACATACATCACATCCTTATATTTCTTTTCTTTACTAAGAATGGCGCGTTTGTATGAAAGCTTCCGCCATAGCCACCGCAATCTTTCGTGTTCCTACAAATGGCTTTCGTCCATGAAACGCTAACATATTGTCCAGCAGCAATATATCCCCTTTCTGCCAAGAGAAGGTAACCATTTCTTGTAGATAAGCATCGCGCAGATGATCTAAAACTGAGGACTCAATCGGAGAACCATCACCGTAATAGGTATTGGTTGGAAGATCTTCCTCCTTAAAACTTGCCAACAACGACTCGCGTATCGTTCGCTCTAATGTTGACACATGAAAAAAAGTTGCATGATTGAACCATATTTTTTCCTCTGTTCGAGGATGTGGAAAAACAGCGGAACCAACTTGGCAAGTCCTTAGGCGATTATCGTCTTTCCATTCAAACTGAATGCCATGACTACGGCAATACTCTTCAACCACTGTCTTTTCCGTAGTTTGAAAAACTGTTTGCCAAGGAAGTCCAAATCCATCGTTATAATTCCGAACGTACATCACCTTCTTCTGGATGAAACGCTCTATAATTCTTGGGTCAATGCGTTTGAAAACTTTTCGAGTATCGCCAATCGGCGTTTCCCCTCCTTGCTGTGTAGCTGTGACACAGAAAAAGTAAATTTTTAAAGGAAAGGTAGAGGAATACGCATGCTCGTTGTGTGGGAATATGCTTTGACTAGCAGGGTAATCCGTTGCAGTATAGATGTTGTTCCTCAATTGAGAACGAGGTGATGCCCGATAACGATACTCCAGTAATTCCCCAGAAATAGCGATGATAAATTGCTCGAACTCCGCTATTGATTTCACGTCAAAATTACGAAAAAGTATTCCTCCATGTTTCAATAGTTGTTTCTCTATGAATTCTTGATTACTTTTGGTCCAAGTTACTAGATCAACATCCTGCATGACTGGTTGGATCACTAAAGGGAGTTGATTTCCAAGATGGAAATAATCTTTTGTTATCAATTCTCCATCTGATATTTTTAAAGCCTTTGGTTTGAAGCTTTTCAGACTCTTGATAGCAGTATTTTGGTGTTCTTTCACTTCCATTGCTTGCTGCTCCCTTTCAGTCTTTTTGAGTATTTCTGCCAAAGCGTTCAGTTGAGAATCTGGCTGAGCTACCATGCTGTCTAGCAGTATTTTTAAGTTACTCAGCATTCTAGTTATTGTAGAGGCTCTGAAGTAGCGCAAATCGTAAAGCATTTCTATCAACAGTTCCCTACCAGGTGTTACATTGACACCGAGGGGATAGCTTGAATGTGTTATGTAACGAAAATTTTTAATCTTCAGGTTTCCTAGCTGTTCACGCGAAAAATCCAAGACATTTAGAACCACGAAGATGCTCTCAAACAAAGGCAACCCCTGAGGTATGTCGCTCCATTTCTGAACTTGTACTAGCGGACTGTACTCATACTCGTGCATCTTCAACAGCTGGGACTGAAGTTCTTTTAGCCAGGAAAAGAGCGAAGCCTTAGAAGAAACCAGTACCCTTACTGGCAGGGTGTTGATGAACAGCCCAACTATAGACGAAACTCCTGCCAAGGTAGGCGGACGACCAGACACGACGGTTCCGTAGACCACATTTTCCTTACCACTGTAATAACTTAAGAGCAAAGCCCAAGCCCCTTGAATCAGGGTATTCAGTGTCAGATGTTGCTGTCGTGCTAAGGATTTTAAGGCAGCTGTGGTTACTGACGACAGTTGAATCTGCTGTTGACTGAAACCTTCTTCCTGACTGGCAGAGCCACCAGTTCTCCTGTCGGTTGCCAGAGGGGTTGGTACTTTAAAGCCCTGAAGAATTTTTCGCCAAAATACCTCTGCCTCAGATAAATCCTGCTGCTTGAGCCAAGCAATGTAGTCCCGGTAGGGACGACTTGGTTCTAATTGTAGACTCCGACCTTGGCAAAGTGCTTCATAGAAGAAAAAGAATTCCTTCAAGATTATGTTAATACACCACGCATCCAGCACAATGTGACAACTGCTCCAAATAAATTGATAAGTGTCTGCATCAGTCTGGATTAGGGTTAGCCGCATCAATGGTGGTTCAGAAAGCTCAAAGCCACGTTTACGATCTGCTTGAAGGTAACTTTGTAATTGCGCTTGTTGACTGGCAATTGAAAGCCCACGCCAATTGTACTGCTCTATCAGCAGTTTCGCCTGTCGGTGTACCACCTGAACTGGCTTATTAAAACCTTTCCAGACAAAAGCTGTCCTCAAGCTCGGATGTCGGTTCACCACCTGTTGCCAAGCACCTTCAAAAGCTGAAACATTAAGAGTTCCGTGCAAAGTACATAGCGTCTGCTCAAGATATATCCCGAAATCTGGAGCAGACAGGATGTGAAAAAGCATACCCTGTTGGGTGGAACAGAGTGTGTAAATGTCCTCGATATTTTGAGCTTCCATCAATGTTTATATTTAGAGATTTCTAGTTGCTGTTGTCTAGTTTTAGGTGTTGTTCATGAAAAGCTTATTGAATTCTTCTTGACTTAACTCAGCTTCTGGAAAATCTGACGGTGTAAAGCTTGGCGTATCGGTTAATTGGTAGTCAGTTATTGGTGATCGCAATTCCTCCACGGTGACTGAGCCCTGTTCTGCTTGTGGAGCTGGAATCGTCTCTACAACCATTGCCAACTCAGCGATTGTTAGTAACTCAAATAGCTGATTACTACTGAATTGAAGACCAGCTTCATGGGCTTTAGCCACAATTTGAATACTCTGAATCGAATCACCTCCCAACTCTAAAAAGTTGTCGTAAATGCCTACCTGCTTAATTCCTAAAACCTGACTCCAGATTGTGGTTAGTGCCTCCTCCACTGGTGTGCGAGGTTCTACGTAACTAGTTTGCACTTCTGTACTTTTTTCCTTCATCAGCATTTCCAGAAGTTCACGTCTTTCTGGAGAAAGCTGCTCAATGCGCTTTAAAAGATCATCGCTCACTGTTAATCGGCTCCAAAAACGTTGTTAATTACTGGCGTTGCATAGATAAATTCTTTTTAGCAAGCATCAGTTTCACTTGGTCTTCTGAAAGTGTTTCCAGCATGCCCAGAATTTGAGCTATTCTTTCATCCTCCGACTGTACCTGCTCAGGTGCTGGCAAACTCCGGCGATCAACCTTGCCACTGGGAGTCAATGGCAAAGCTTCTAGGATGACAAAGACATTAGGAATCATATATTCCGGTAACTTCTGCCTCAAAAAACTCCGCAATTCGTTGCTTGCAGGCGCAGATTTTTGCTCAGGCATCACATAGGCGACTAAGTGTTTGCTGCCCGACGCCTCTTCAGAAAGTGTGACAACTGCCTCCCGGACAACGGGATGTTGTTGTAAAATCGCTTCAATCGCCGTTAATTCGATACGGTACCCCCTTAGCTTGACCTGATGGTCAATGCGCCCCAGAAACTCAATGTTGCCGTCGCTCTTGTAACGCGCTAAATCCCCAGTCTTATAAAGACGTGCGTTCGGTTCGTCGCTAAAGGGGTTAGGGATGAATTTCTCAGTAGTCAGTTCCGGGCGGTTAAGATAGCCCTGACCTACACCGAGACCACCAATATGCACCTCACCCCTGACTCCAATTGGTACTGGTTGTCCGTAAGAATTCAATAAATAGATCTGGGTGTTAGCAATTGGGCGACCGATAGGGACAGGAGTTCTCAAATCATGGTTGTGACAATCGTAAACACTACTCCAAACCGTTCCTTCCGTTGGACCGTATTCGTTAAATAAGGATGTACGGGGCAGCAACTCATGGTGACGTTTAACTAACTCGTTTGAACAAGGCTCTCCGGCGACGATGACGGTACGCACAGAAACAAGCTCAGTAGGATCTATGTGTGCTAACAGAGCGCTGTAAAGTGAGGGAACACTCAACCAGTGTGAAACTTGATATTGGGTGATCGCTTTTGCCAACTGCCAGAGGTCTCTGTGTTTACCCTCCTTAAGCAACACAAGGGTTCCTCCTTGACAAAGAGTCCAAAAAATGCTCCCTACTGAACTATCAAAAGCAAAGGAGGGAAGCAATAAGAAACTAGTAACGGGTTCCTGGTAGTAGCCTAGCCGAGCACTGATGGAGTGAACCAAGTTTTTGTGAGTAACTAGCACTCCTTTGGGCTTTCCTGTTGAGCCGGAGGTGTAGATTATGTATGCTATATTTTCTAGGGTAGTTCTATTGATGGGGTTCTCTATACTCTCCTGAGCCAATGTGTTCCATTGTGAGTCTATGCACACTATTTGAGCCTTATGAGAAGCAAGTCCTGCTACCAGCCGTGCTTGAGTGAGCAAGATTGGCACTTGGGCATCCTCCAGCATAAAGGCAAGGTGTTCTTTAGGATACGCAGGATCTAGCGGTACATAAGCTCCGCCTGCTTTGAGGATACCTAAAATCCCTACTACCATTTCCCAGGAGCGCTCTACACAGATTGCTACTGGTACGTCGGGACTAATCCCTAAACCTCGTAGGTGATTTGCGATCGCATTAGCGCGATGGTTCAATTCTTGATAAGTCAGTTGCTCACCTTCAAAATTAACTGCGATTCCATGAGGAATTTGTGTAGCTATCACCTCAATTTGTTGGTGGATAAGTAAATCCTGTGGATATTCGGTTGCAGTGTTATTCCATTCCACCAGCATCTGATGCCGTTCTCGCTCTGGAAGCAAACATTGAGACTTATAACACTCGAACGGTTGCGAAGACATTGCCGTTAGCGTCTCACTGAAATAACGACCAATGGCTTCTAATTGTGCTTGACTGATATCTGTCAGGTCACATTCTAAATCGAGTTGTATGCAGTCGGAAGCATGATTCCGATTAAACTCTACCTTTAAACCAAAATGGGTTTCACCAAACCCTTGAGCGCCTACAATTCCTAGTCCTTCTAGAGTCTCAAGGGTTTGGAAAATGTGAAAATGCGTGTAGTTAAATACAGTCTCTACTAAAGGCTGTAAGGGTTGACGACCGCTTAACTGCTGTAAATCTGCGTAGGGATAACGCCTGAAGGGCAACAACTCCCGCTCAGTCTCAAAGACCTGCTGTACCAATTCTACCCAGGTTCCTCCTGTCAGCTTTAGGCGAAATGGTACTGTGTTCAAATGGGTTCCCAGTGTCTTTTCTGCGTCTTTTTCCTCCAGCCGACCATTAGACTCAAGTCCTGTAAGGATATCGGTCTCACCGCTTATCAAACTCATAACTCTAACATGTGCTGCCAGTAAGACGTTTTTGAGTGGAACTTCTGCCAGTCGCGCTAGTTTCTTTAGTCCATCAGAAACCTGGGAGGAAATGGGGACATCTAAGACAGCTATTTGGGGTGTGTTTGTTTCACGCTCAGTAAAATGCCAGCGAGGGACTTTTGTTGTAACACAATCTTCCAGCTTTTTCGTCCAAAAATCTTTGCATTCTAGAGACTTCAGGACTGAGCGCTCTAAGGCGATGAAATCCCGATAGGTAACTGTTAGGGGGGGTTCAATAAAACACTCACCATTGATAAGGGCGTAATAGCGCTGTAGCAATTCTGTCAATAGGGAAGACTTACTCCAACCGTCAAGAATCGAGTTGTGACAACTTAAGGTGAAATAAAAGGAGTCATCTGTTAAGCGTTGAATAAAAAAGCGGATAATGGGTGGACAAGCCCAGTCAAAATTTCGCTTCCTTTCAACTTTAATCCAATCTGCCAATGCTTGCTTGCGTTGATATGGCGACAGATCTCGCAGATCCTGCACCTGAAATGGTACAGAAACCGTTTGATGAACCAGTTGCAGTGGTTCGCTAAAGTTGGTCAAATCGAAGGAAGTTCGTAAGATGGGGTGGCGAGCGACAAGTTGTTGCAAAGCTTCTTGAAAAAGTTCAACATCCAAACGAACTTGCAGGTGATACAGGAAGACATCGTGATACATCGGTAAGTCAGGGCAGTACTGACTGTGGAAGATCACCCCGGCTTGGACTCTGGCTAAGGGATAGGCATCCACCACATCGCTAGGTAGTTTCTGGCGCTCTGCCGACAAGATGAGGCTAAACGGTTCTGTTCTGGGTGTCTCTTGAGTACTGGGTTCGGCAGTAGTAATTTCTTGCGCTAAGTTATGAATAGTCTGATGCTGGAAAATTTGCGGGAGCGAGAAGTTCAAACCTCTTTCTTGGGCTTTGGCTCGCACCTGAATGCTACGAATGGAATCCCCTCCAATTTCAAAAAAGTTGTCGTAGATACCCACTTGTTCGATTTCTAGTACAAGAGCCCAAATATCGGCTAATGTCTTCTCAATTGAGGTGCGTGGAGCCACGAAAGGCTTATCCAACTCAGGTCTTGTCCTGTCTGGTGCCCGAAGCGATCGCCAATCAACTTTGCCATTCGGCGTCAAGGGCATTGTCTCCAGTGGTACAAAGACTGAAGGAATCATGTAATCTGGTAGCTTTTGTGCCAAAAAGCGACGCAGTTCGCTAATTGTAGGCGCAGTCTGTTGATTACAGACGTAATAGGCAACTAATCGCGCCTCAGCAGGCTCAACCTCACTTTCAGAAGATTGTTTCAACAGACGACGAAATGCATTAATGGTGTCGGTATCCCCCAGTTCGTTTACCGGAGCTATTCTCTGGCGTTTTTGACTGTAATCGGGTTGTAGAATCAGGACGACCGCTTCCTGTACAGCAGGATGTTGATGTAAAACCGCTTCAATTTCAGCAAGTTCAATACGGAAGCCCCGAATCTTGACTTGATGGTCAATCCGCCCCAAGTACTCAAGCTCACCATTGGGTAAATACCGAGCTAAATCACCGGATTTATACAGGCGATTAAATTTTGAATTTTCAAAGGGGTTAGTAATGAAGCGTTCAGCAGTTAGTTCAGGGCGATTAAGATAACCACGAGCTACACCTGCTCCCCCAATGTAAAGTTCACCGGCTACTCCAATTGGAACTGGCTGATGTTGTTGATCCAGTAGGTAAACTTGCAAGTCAGGAATGCGACACCCAATCAGGCTAGCAGTGGCATTATTTAAATCGGCTGTGGTGATAAAATGATAGGTTACGTGTACAGTTGTTTCTGTAATGCCGTACATATTGACTAGTTGCGGCACGTCGCCGTGTCGCTCAAACCAGGGTTGCAAGCTCTTGAGTTCAAGGGCTTCCCCGCCAAAAATCACCAACCGTAGGGCAAGTGACTTACTATTACTGGATACTTCTTCCTCTGCACGCATCAGCTGACGAAAAGCAGAAGGAGTCTGATTGAGAACTGTGACTTTCTCGGTGCATAACAAGTTGTAGAACGCCTCCGGTGACCGGCTAATCCAATACGGAACAACCACCAGCCGTCCGCCATAAAGAAGAGCTCCCCAAATTTCCCAAACCGAGAAGTCAAATGCATAAGAGTGAAAATTAGTCCAGACGTCGCGATCGCTAAAGTTAAACCACGACTGAGTGGAAGCAAACAGCCGAAGAACGTTATGATGATTCACCAAAACTCCTTTGGGAATGCCCGTGGAGCCTGAGGTGTAAATTACGTAAGCCAGGTTATTGATCGTTACCTTATTGACAGGATTGTCCACGTTTTCTTGCAATAGAGCTTCATTGTCTTTGTCCAAACAAACCACTTGCGCTTCATGCTCAGGTAAAGCTTCAAGAAGCTTCTGTTGAGTCAACAACACCGGTACTTGCGCATCTTCCAGCATAAAAGCTATACGCTCTTTGGGATAGGTGGGATCAATAGGGACATAAGCTCCACCAGCTTTGAGAATCCCTAAAATACTTACTACCATCTCAACAGAGCGCTCCAGGTAAATGCCGACCAACACTTCCCGCTCCACCCCCAAAGCTTGCAAATGGTGTGCCAATTGATTTGCTCGTTGGTTCAGTTGTTGGTAGGTAAGCCGTTCTTGCTCACAGACTAGTGCAACTGCATCTGGAATCCGCTCTGCTTGAGCCTCAAACTGTTGATGAAGACATGAATCTATATTATAATTAGTCAAAGTAGCATTCCACTCCCGCAGCAGTTGGTGCTGTTCGGACTCGCTAAGGAGTGGCAGATTTGAAACCAACTTTTGTGGTTCAGCAACTATACCTTCGAGCAAAGTCTGAAAATGGTTGACCATGCGGGCAATGGTGGCAGAATCGAACAGGTCTGTATTGTACTGCCAAGAACCAGATAGCACTCCATCTACCTCAGCCATCATCAAAGTCAGATCAAACTGAGCAATCCGCTTCTCTAAGCTCAAGGACTCCAGTTCAAGCTCTCCTAGTTTTATTCTTGCTCCTGTTTCCCCTAAAGCAAAGGCTGCCAAGCCCTCCTGATTTCGCAAGTGTGCTTTCTGCAAGACAAACATGACTTGGAACAGGGGTGAGCGACTTGGATCTCGTATCGGCTGTAATTGCTCAACTAGACGCGCAAAGGGATAATCCTGATGAGCAAAAGCATCTAGCACAGTGGAGCGCACTTGACTAAGAAAGGCTTCAAACGTCGGATTTCCTGATAAATCTGCTCGTAGAACAACTGGGTTGACAAAATAGCCCACTACCCCTGCCAAATCAGCTCGACTTCTACCTGTTGTTGGAGAACCCACCAGCAAGTCCTCTTGACCTGTGTAACGGTAAAGCAGCACTTGAAAAGCTGCTAGCATTGTCATGTAGAGAGTGGCTCCGTGAGCATGACTGAGGGTCTTGAGCCTTTGAGTTATCTCTGCATTCAGCCGGAAGGATTGTGAAGCACCTGTATAACTTTGGATAAATGGTCTCGGTCGGTCAGTCGGCAAATTCAGTACTGGCAAATCCCCAGCCAGTTGCTTGCGCCAGTATTCCCATAGCCGTTCACCGGGGGAATGACTGGAGAAATGGGGCAGGTCCTCTTTCGACAGTCTAGAAGCCCCACGATTTATCGTTGGGTTATTAGGACCTGCCCCATTTCTTTGTCCCAATGCGTCACCTTCTTTTGAAGCCAGCATTGCTGCTTCTGTGCGAACATAGTCGGTATATCTCAGCACCAAGGAATTAAGGATTGCTCTTGTACCAGCTTTGTGCGCCTGATACAGTATTTCTAGTTCATGCATCAGCACTGCACCAGACCAAAAGTCAGCGATAATGTGATGCACAACTAGCAGTAAAGTATGTTCTTGTGATAAACGCTCTTTGGGTGGCTCCCCTTGCAGCGATCGCGTAAATAAGCTGACCCGCAGCAAGGGACCTTGCTCTAGATTAAAGGGACGATGGGCTTCTTCGACTAGGCGGTTGTTCAAAAACGCCTCGCTCCAAGTGGAAACGTCTTCGTGCTGAAAACAAATTTCCAAGCGTTCGTGAATTTGCTGAACGGGTCGCCCTGATAAATTAGTGAAGGTGGTTCGTAACGTTGGATGACGTTCCACCAAGCTTTGAAACGCACGACCCAATGCTGGAATATCTAATTCTCCTTGAAGGCGGGCTGTAGCCACAATATTGTAAGCTGGACTCTCTGGTGTCAGCTGGTGCAGAAAGTACAAAGCTTGTTGACCAATTGAGAGAGAATTTTCAGCAACTGCTTCGGAGGCTGGAGCGAGAGTCATTTCTTGGGGAAAAGTAGATGTTGTATCTTGTGCAAGTACCTCGTTTGCAAGCTGGTCAATATTGGAATCTGCAAGAAAACTCGTTATTGGTAAAATTACACTAAAGTTAGTTTCAATGGCGTTTTTGAGTTCAATAGCCATTAGGGAGTCAAGACCCATAGTACTCAAGGGCTGCTCCAGGTCCAACTGGGACGGAGCTATCTTGAGAACCTTCGCCAAGAGCTCCTGAAAATAAGAAGTTAGTTTTAAGTAACGTTCTTGAGGCTGCAACGCTCTGAGGTCAAAGCGAGTCAGCGAAGTCATGCTGACTGAAGTATATGAGTTTTCAAGAATGCTGCTTCCTACAATATCCAAGGTTTCATTCAAAAATCCAGCGCGACACGCATAGCGTTGAATTTTTCCACTGGAAGTTTTTGGGATGCTTCCAGTCTTTAGCAACAACACCGCATAAACTTGTAACTCGTGTTCTTCCACCACCGCTTGACGGATGGCTCTAATCACCTCATCAATATCTAGATTCCTCAGGTAAGTGCGCTTCACTTCACCTGCTACTACTAACCGTTCAACACCTGCAACTTCAATTGAAAATGCCGCAATACCGCTCTTTTGCAATGCAGGATGACTTTGTTCTACCGTCCATTCAATGTCTTGTGGATAATGGTTGCGACCACGGATGACAATTAGGTCTTTGAGGCGACCAGTGATGAACAGCTTACCTTCGTGTAAAAATCCCAAGTCTCCAGTACGTAAAAATGGACCTTCCCCACTGTCTGTTAAGTATGCTTGGAAAGTCTCCTGGGTTTGCTCGGTTTGGTTCCAATAACCCATAGCCACGCTCGGTCCTTTAACCCAAATTTCACCTACCTCATTGCTGTCGCAACAAGTTGCAGTTTCGGGATGGGCAATGACAATATGCAAGTCTTGCAGAGGTTGACCACAACTCACCAGTGTCTGAGCACTTACCTCCTCTAAATTTGTGGGAATTACCCGATTTTGCGCCAGTGCTGCTTGTTGCACAGATAAAAGGACAGGTGGAGTCTTCTTGCAACCACCAGAAACAATTAAAGTCGTTTCTGCCATACCATAGCAGGGATAAAAAGCTTCGCGACGGAAGCCACAGGACTCAAAGGTTATAGCAAAGCGCTCAAGGGTTTGGGCACGGACAGGCTCAGCTCCGTTAAAAGCAACCTCCCAACTGCTGAGGTCGAGAGTTGCTCGCTGGGAGGGAGTAATCTTTTGAACGCACAGATCGTAGGCGAAATTGGGACCACCGCTGGTCGTTGCTTTGTATCGGGAAATGGCTTGTAGCCAGCGCAAGGGTTTTTGCAGAAAAGCCACTGGAGACATGAGGATGCACGGGATACCCAAGTACAGAGGCTGGAGCATGTTTCCGACTAAACCCATATCATGAAAAAGGGGCAGCCAACCTACGAAGAGGGTTTCTGTTGAATGCTGCATCGCCTGCTGAATCAAAAGTTCGTTGTGCAGCAAATTCCCATGACTCACCATTACCCCTTTGGGTGAACCTGTGGAGCCTGAGGTGTATTGGAGAAATGCTAGCGTGTTGCTGTTGACAGATGGCTCCTGCCATGCATGTGCTAAGTCGCTAGCAATAATGTTGTCGGTAGCTAGGAAACGCAGAGCTTGTAAATTTGGATACTGGGCGAATTGTCGCTCTATGTTGGACAAAACGGTTGTGGTGGTTAGTGCGATTGCTGAGCGTGCATCCGCCACAACAGCTTGGAGTCGGGACACCGATTGGTTAGCCCGAGGTGGATAAGCGGGGACAGCAACGACTCCAGCATACAAACAACCGAAAAACGCCGTTATAAATTCCAAACCTGGCGGGTATAACAGCAGAACACGCTCTCCACTGATGACTCCACAACTTTGGAGCAAGGCAGCAATTTTCCGAGCTTGAAAATCGAGATCCCCGTAGGTGATATGACTTTCTTGTTCTTCAGAATCAAGCAGAAAAGAATAAGCTTTCTGTTTAGGTTGGTGAAGCGCTCGACCTTGGAGAAGTTCGACCAATGTGGAAAACTTAGCTGGTAGCTCGAAAAGGTTTTTGCCCATTTGCACACCTGCTTATATCTTATAATTTTTCCGTTAAAAATGCTCAATTAAAGTCTGCTGTATACAACTGAATTAATTGTTGAATACAGTTAGAAAATTTCAGTGATTACTTGATTTATACGACAGTAATTTTTCACAGAAAATATTTTTACTCCTATGTATAAAATAGCTGAAAAATTAATTTCCTGAGATAGCATAAACTAGATTTTCTACTTGAGGTTGAAAACAATCCTATCCTATCGACTTAGTTCTAAGAGACCATTATGTGCAGAAATTGGAAATTTCAGAAAAGGGATTAATTATCTATCTCAAAAGCTATCTTCTTGATTAGTTATACGTCATAAAGGAAAACGCATAACAAACATAACGAAAACTTAATTCTAAGAGGAGCTTATTATAATTTTGGTAACGAGACAAAGCTAAAAGCCTCGCAAACATTTACGTTACTGTAATTATTAATGCTCCTTACAAAGCCTTTTGGGAGACAAGCCCTCCAAAACAGTTTTGAACAACTTTTTTGCAACTTGATCGATATACACTTATCAACATATTACAAACTCCTCATTCTTAGCAAGAAGACATCAATAGATAATCATAATTCTTATCTTTATTATAATAAGTTTTACTTATTGTGTTGAGTATTTAAATAGCTGCTCAAAAATGTTAGCAAGTATCTAACTCGAAGGCGTGAAAAAAATTTCTCTAACCCCTTGATATCGGCAAATGAATCATTTGTCGCTTGCACTATAGGCTATCTTAATTTGGAGTCGAGTAAAGTTTGGCAAAGTTTGACAACCCGTCGTTTGACTTATATAGCTACTTCGTTCATGATAAGAATTGCTTTTGTGCAACTTGACACGATAGATATACAAGCAAAATCTTATGTACAAGTAGAGTCTTTACTTAACCACCAATCGATTGAGTTTGGGAAACTTGAAGCTGGTGTAAGTCAACTCCTCAACCCCTATCAGGAGACACTCATGTTTTTCTCCAATGTTCATAATTACTCTCTGATGTTATAGCGGCAATCTACCATTTAAGTGTGAGGAATTAGGGTGAAAAAACAGAAACTATCTGCTTGGATATGGCTGTTTACAGCTGTATCAGTCTTAGGAACTTTGCCAGCACGTGCTGATGTTGTAAATGTCAGTGCTGTGCAACACAAAATTGGGACAACAAACGCAGCAGCACCCATAAAAGACATTCCTCGACTGAGTGAGATTCAGCGTCCTTACACCAGTGTCAAGGACTGGGTAGCACAACAGACTCAACAAAATCAACTTATACAAGTTACAGGAGTGCGCCTTTCCCCAAAGAAGAATGGTCTGGAAGTCATCTTAGAAACTCCTGCATCTGATAAGCTGCAAAGTACAATCAAAAGTGAAGGAAATACCTTTAGCGCTGTTATTTCTAACGCGCAACTGCGCCTACCATCAGGCAATACATTCCGTGCTGACAAGCCAACAGATGGAATCACAGCAGTAACCGTGACGAATTTGGATGCAAATAGTATCCAGGTGACAGTGACAGGTGAAACGGGTTTACCGACTGTTGAGTTGTTTGACAGCAATTCTGGTCTAATTTTCGCCTTCACGCCAACTGCATCTTCTGTCCAGCAACAACAGCAACAGCAACAAACGCCACAAACGAACAAACCAAGTCGTGAAACACCGCAAGCAAAACCATCAGCTTCTGGTGAAGAACCGATTGAATTGGTAGTGACAGGTGAGCAAGAAGGCAGTTACAACCCATCAACTGCCGACACTGCAACAAAGCTACGACTGCAAAGGCGCGATATTCCTCAGTCAATTCAAGTCATCCCGCGTCAGGTGATAGAGGATCGCAAGGTCATTCGTCTTGATGAACTAACTGAGAACGTCAGTGGTGTCCGACGAGAGCCTGGTTATGGCAACTTATCTTCTGCAGGTTTTCGAGTTCGAGGCTTTAGATTGGGATTTGAAAATTTACGCAACGGGTTTAGGGATATTGGTTATCTGAGTCCTCGCGAGGTTGCAAACGTTGAACGAGTTGAGTTTCTCAAAGGTCCGGCATCGGTTCTATATGGAGGTAGTGGCAGTGAAGCTTTGAGTGGCGCTGTTAACACTGTGACAAAAAAGCCACTTGCTGAACCTTTCTATAATGCAACCTTCACCGCAGGTAGCTATAGCTTTTATCGTCCTACGATTGATATTAGTGGACCACTCACAACAGACAAATCCCTTCTATATCGTCTTAACCTCGCCTATGAAAATGCAGGCAGTTTCCGCGACTTTGGAGGAAATGAAAGCTTCTTTATCTCACCAGCGCTAACTTGGAAAATTGGCAAGCGAACTGACCTGACTGTTGAGTTTGAGCATCTACGTTATGACAATGTCTTTGATTCCGGTTTTCCACTATTACCTGAGTCTTTAAGGCTTCCCAGTAATAGATATTTAGAAGATCCCAATTTTAGTCATAGTAACATCGACTCAACTTCGATTACCTATAACTTTGAACACCGATTCAGTGACAACTGGAGATTCAGGCAAGGCTTTAATACTATCCTTACGAACTATAACAGCAAACAGTTAGACATCTACAGTAGTGATCTGCTGAGCGATCGCCGAACACTTCCGCGTGAAGCTTTAAAGACAGATGAAGAAACACACAACTACACGTTGCAAAACGAAATCTTTGGTAAGTTTAATACTGGTTCTGTGAAACATAACTTCCTGCTGGGAGCGGAGCTAGCCCGCTATGATTTTAACTTTGCTATTTTGAGAGGAACTTTTCCTGAAATTGATATATTTGCACCACAGTATAGACAACAACCAGGAGAGTTAGGAAGCCGTACTTTCAGTGGATATGGTTCTGACCTTCTCGGAATTTATGTACAGGATCTCGTTGAGATTCTGCCCAATCTGAAAATTCTAGCAGGCGCTCGCTTTGACTCCAACGAAGCTACAAGAAAAAATCTGCTAAATGATACAGTGATCTTTCGACAGTCACTCAATGAAGTTTCACCACGAGTCGGTATTGTCTATCAGCCAAGCGATACGACTTCGCTCTATTTCAATTGGTCAAAAGCTTTCGCTCCTGTGTTCTATGGTCAGAGCCGGACAGATGAACCATTTAAGCCAATTATGGGAGAGCAATTTGAAGTTGGAATCAAGCAGGACTTTCTAGATAACAAGCTCTCAGCAACTTTAGCACTTTACCAAATTACCAAACAAAATGTGCTGACACCAGACCCAGTAGATAGAACTTACCGCATTCAGACGGGCGAACAAAGAAGCCGTGGGATAGAACTGGACGTAGCAGGGGAAATCTTACCAGGTTGGAATGTTATTGCCACCTATGCTTACACAAATGCGGAGGTCACAAGTGACAACAGTATTCCTGTAGGCAATAAATTAGTCGATGTGCCCGATCATAGCGCCAGCTTATGGACAACTTATAAAATTCAAAGCGGTGATTTGCAAGGGTTAGGGTTTGGAGTGGGGCTTGTGTATGCAGGATCTCGCCAAGTCTCACTGCCAAATACTTTCAAAACAGATTCCTATCTAAAGACTGATGCTGCTATCTACTACCAGAGAGGTAATTATCAACTTGCTCTAAATATCAAGAATCTCTTTGATATTAAATACTTCTATAATTCTCAGGAATACTTTTTATACCCAGGAGCACCATTAACTGTCTTGGGGACGGTATCAATTCAGTTTTAATTTTAGGAAGTCCAGCAAACGTCCTAAGACTTGCCACATTAGCACTATAGGCGTCATGTCATTCAAATGTGAGGAATTACGGTAAAACAACAGAAATTATTCACCTAGATATGACTGTTTGCAGCTGTATCAGTCTTAGGAGCCTTCTTAGTACGTGCTGATGTTGTAAAGGTGAGTGCTGTGCAACGCAAACAAGAAGTATGTGTTGAGTTTTGATTTGAAAGAATTTAGAGACCAAAAGATGGAGTTTCAAGGAGAAGCTGACAATGAAATTACGAACCCTAGCATTAACCATTCATCGCTCTATCGGTATTCTCCTCGGTCTAATGCTTTTGGTAATAGCTTTAACAGGAAGCGCCTTGGTTTTCCATCGAGAGATTGCACAAGCAATTTATCCTCAACTGATGCAAGTGGTGCCCCAAGGGGAGCGCCTTGAGCCGGAAATTGCATTGAATATCGTTCACTCTGCCTTTCCCAATATAGAGCTTTATGGCATCGACTGTCCTCGCACCTCCTTTGGAGTCTACCGAGTCATACTGAAGTTTGGTTCTGACGAATGGATTAATGTTTTCGTTAATCCCTACAGCGGAACTATCCTAGGGTCACAGCAATGGGGGTATACCCTAATGAGCTTCATTTACAACATCCACCTATCTCTGCTAGTTAAAGAAGTGGGAGAGCAACTCGTCGGGATTTGTGGTTTATTGTTCTTAGTACTAGTTGTCAGTGGGCTGGTTGTTTGGCCAGGATGGCGCAACCTAAGTCGAGGCTTTTGGATTCGCTGGAAAGCTCCTGCTCCTTTACTCACCTACGATTTCCACAAAGTAGGAGGTTTTTTAGCAGCTGCATTCCTGCTCTTGATAGCCTCAACCGGGGCGGCTATGGTATTTAGCAGCCAGTTTGAAAGCGTGACTTATTGGTTAACTCACACGCCTCAACCAACACCGCTTGCCTCAACGCTCGTAGCAGGTCAAGCCCCTCTACCGTTGACTCAGATTCTACATGCAGCAGACGCCTCCTTGCCTGAGGGATTAACCACCCTTATATTTCTGCCGCATCAACCAGATGGGGTGTTCGAGGTGGGCAAGAAGTTACCTCAAGATATTGATTATTATGGTTCCAGTAAAGTTTATATTGATCAGTATAGTGGAAAAGTGTTGCGGGTGGATAATGCTTTGAAAGCACCTCTAGCAGCACAAATTAGTAATGCACTGCTCTCGTTGCATAACGGTGCTTATGGAGGATTGGGGATGCGGTGTCTATATGTACTCATCGGTCTTGTTCCCCCCGCACTGTTAATCACTGGTGTTCTGATGTGGCGCAATCGTAATGGAGCCAATTACTACAGAACTCAGAAACGTTAAAATCCGCTTTCCTGCCCTCTGCACCCTATAGTTATAAGTTTTAACCACAGGACATGATATGAGCACGCGCGAAGTTTGACAATATGTCTTTTGACAAGTGCTAGAACGCTAACTTAATCTTTTACGTTATTTAAGACTTCATAACAGCATGAACTCACGCGAAGGAAAACGAAAGCTGGTGTCCCTCGGAATAGGAGCTCATGGACGTATCGCTATTGGGGTATCAGCTCATGGCATCATCGCTATTGGCATATCAGCTCATGGCCTGATTAGTATCGGGGTAGTAAGTATGGGTGTGTTCTCAATCGGACTCGTGTCGATGGGGCTAGCCAGTGTGGGAGCCGTGTCAATGGGGCTAGCAACTGTGGGACCACAGAGCATGGGTTTCGTACGGCTCAAGGCAAATCAACCAGAACTAAAAGACCCGAAAACAGATATGCCAGCAGAGCATATGCATCACCACTAAGATTTAACACCCTGCGGGATGTCTGCTCAACCACTTGTTCTATACGTGGAAGAAAAATTTCCCATTTTTGGAGTAGTTGCTGTGACTTGAGGTGCTCCAAATGATCGAGAAGTATTTTTACTTTTTGAGCTTGTTTAATTGCAGCTTTGGTGACTTCAATCAATTTTATGTATGTTTGTTTCCTTTTGTGCTTACCAGATTCATTTCTCGTTTTTGATAAACTATCAATCTGTCTAGATATTCTTCTCGCTGTCCGATAACGTTAGAAAATTAGAACTGCAACAGGCAGAATTAGTCGCAGTTCAGCAACAGCTATTAGAAAAAATCAATCGTACATCTTTGAACTCATCATCACCACCATCAAGTGACCCACCGGGATTTGGAAAAAAGCCGCAAAAACAAAAAAGCAGTAAAAAGCGCACGCACAGGTAAACCTGCTCCTTGTTTGCTTCCTCAAGAGAATCATTGTTTGAATCAGGTACGAAGAGCAGCCTAACTTTTTCAACACCACGCACTCTCCAACTAAATTCTTGTTGCCATCACGAGTAATTCAGCAACTGGAGAAGATTGGGCGGCAATAGCGGAGTAGCGGATGCGGGCTACGACAATCTGGAACGTTAGCTGAGGGTTTTTGGCTGCCCGTACCCGCTACCAGATTTACCATAAAATTTTTCACACTTCTATGACGGGAATGAACAATTTGTGAAATATTTTTTAATTAGTCATTGACAGTTTCAATTAATGACCTTTTCCTTAAGATTAATTTTTCCCATAATTCAACTAATTTATTGTTCATATTTTTCTTGAATGGGGTAATTAGCTTAATATTATTTGACCAAAGTTCTTGCCATAGTTTTTTAGAAATATATCCTTTATCACCGAAGATGCTACCCCAAAGTTTGTCAGTTAAAGTTGGAACAGGTACTCGATCATCCGTATTGCCGGGAGTTACTTGAAAAGCTAATAACTCTCCTCTTTCATTAATAATCAGATGAAGTTTAAAGCCAAAGTACCAAGCGACAGAACTCTTACCCCAACCTGATAAATCTTTAAAAACTTTATTTCTTTTTGCTCTTTTTGGATGACGCACTGTCCCCTAATTTTTGGGCAGCCCTATTTCTGGTTGATCTGTGTTGCAAACGAGTTATTAATGTTAGAGGGCAGCCCAAAAATTTCGTGTTAGACCCCCGTGACAGATTGGAATTATGATTTTTGGCTCTAGTTTGGGAGCGGGTTTCAGCCTTTGATTTAGTAGTTCATTTGTTCGCGTTGAAAGGGCTGGGGCTTGAAACCCAATTGCAGGGGTGCAAGGAGCTTCTTTAAATCCAGCAATTCTCTTTCTTCCCCCTGCTCCCCGCCCCCTGCACCCCTGCTTAGCTCGGTCAAACCTCACAAAATCCTGTAACTCCTATGAGGAGAGATTTACAGCTTATTTTCTTACATCGAATTCAGGTTATAATTAAGTCGTTATAATCAGCTTCCTTCAAGCGATTGGTTTTGCCACTGCCCTTTGGGCGATCGCATTATTGCCCTTGTTCATTCTTGTGATGACAAATCAAAAAATAACCCCCAAGTTGGGAGCAGCAATTGCGCTGGGGCTGGTAAAATGAAGCAAGATGCTTCTCAGGCTGGCACTTCTGCTAGTAGTCGTCCTTGAACTCGCTCGTACTCATCTTCAAGTAGCCAGAACTTTGCTTCTTCATAGGTGTCACTAGAAAACACCAACTGATAATTCTGATTTGGATCGTAAATACAGCTCTTGCCGGAACTGTCACTCAGTAAAATCAGAACGTAGGGAGGTGAGGCAGTGGGGTCTACCCATACCTCTGTAAATTGCCAGTTATCGACTAGGTTTGGTACGGGAGATGACATGGTATTTGTTTCCCTTTACTTTTATTTCAGCGTAATAAAGTGGAATTCTGCTGCCGTCCATACTGACACGATAACCAATCGGCTCGTCAAAGTACAACCCATAACGTTCATGTCCACGAATGAACCCCACAAACTCTCCTTTTTCTATGATTGCTTGAATAACCATAGACATTGTGACTTCATCATTAAACACATGAGCGCTTCCTTCTTTTTCAAGTAGCTTTTGCATTTGGAGAGTGTCTGGGAGGTGTTTGGCAACGTGTCTGGTGTCGAGAGTTAGTTCACGGTCAGTTAGGCTCATTCCATTCATTTAGATGTGATGGGAATACTCCTGTTCCTATTAAATGCTCGGTCGCTTTTCCTACAAAAAATTCTTCAAATAAGTATAATGGCGCGCTCAAAAACCCTAATCCATTCAAAATCATCGCTTTCATTACTTGTCCAGGTGTGAGAGTTTCTTTAACTTTTATTCCCACTTTTTTATTCACTTCTTCTACCAATTCCATCTCGTCTATTATTCCCGCTACTATGCCTAAATGGTCTATATCTAGGACTTTTATTGCTTCTAGTGCCTCATTCATGCTTTTCTCTGTCTCTACTTGATGCTTATTATGTATCGGCTCAATAAGTCGGGGTAGTGGTAACCGTTCAGGGGGAGCGCCCTTGAAAATACTCGTTGCTTAATTAATCGGTAAAGTCCAGATCTGAAATGAAAATCGACCGATGTCGGTTGAGGAAT
>JAESFN010000499.1_pt1 | contig 34609 bp, 32 predicted proteins | sample 9269411 | NCBI WGS metagenome assembly JAESFN01 (sample SAMN14505399, study PRJNA617100) | algae metagenome | isolation source: Iphinoe sp. HA4291-MV1 and co-occurring heterotrophs from trail next to... | place: USA: Maunawili Falls, Hawaii | collected 2009-07-25
TCGTCGCCCCGTTCGGCCTCGTGCTCGAGCGTATGATGCGGCGCACCTATGGACGCGATCCGCTCTATGGACTGCTGCTCACCTTCGGCGTCGCCATGGTGCTCGAGGAGCTGATCCGCCAGGTGTGGGGCACGCGAGACTACACGCTACCCGTGCCGCGCGAGATGTCGGGCGGCTTCATCATGCTTGATCTCATCTGGTCGACCTACCGGTTCTGGGCGGCCGCGCTGGCGATCGCCGCCATGGCCGTCGTGTGGCTGATCGTCGAGCGCACCCGCTTCGGCGCGATGGTCAAGGCCGGCGCCCACGACAGCGAAATCGTCCAGGCGCTCGGCATCGACCTGACCCGGCTGCGCGTTCTCGTCTTCGTGCTCGGCACCATGCTCGCAGCCTTCGCCGGCGTGGTCCTGGCGCCGCTGTGGGGCATCCGCCCGCACATGGGCGTGGATGCCGTCGTCCCCGCATTCGTGATCATCGTGCTGGGCGGCGTCGGCAGCTTCTGGGGCGCGGTGATCGCCGGCCTGCTGGTCGGCATGGTGGTTGGTCTCTCCGGCGCCTATGCCTCCGAGTGGTCGCTCATGTCGATGTATCTGCTGCTGATCGCCGTGGTGACGCTGCGCGCCCGCGGGCTGTTCGGCAAGAAGAGCATTCTGGAGGTCTAGACGTGGCAGCGGGCCGGACAGTCGCAACCTTCACGGCGCCGATGCTGCTCGGCTGGCTGGCCTTTGCCACCGTGCCCTTCTGGATCGAGAAGGTGGGGCTCTATCAGTATCTGGGCGTCGAAATCCTCATCTGGGCGACCTACGCCCTGGCCTTCAACCTCGTCCTCGGTCACTCGGGCCTGCCCTCGTTCGGGCACGGCGCCTTCTTCGGGCTCGGCGCCTATGCCTTCGGCCTCGCGCAGTTCCATGTCGTCCCCAACCTGTGGCTCTGCCTCCTGATCGCGACCGTCGCGGCGGCCGTCGGAGGGGCCGTCGTGGCGCTCTTCATCTCGCACCGCCGGGGCATCTACTACGCGCTCATGACCATCGCGTTCGGTCAGGTGTTCTGGTTCATCGCCGTCAAATGGCACAGCGTCACCGGCGGCGAGGACGGCCTTCTCAAGATCGAGCGGCTGCCCGCCGCCCTTGGTCTCGTCGCCATCGACCTCAGGGACAACGTCGCGCTCTACTACTTCGTCCTCGTCGTCTTCATGCTCGTGTCGCTGTTCCTGTGGCGGTTGGTGAACGCGCCGTTCGGCCGCATCCTCAAGGCGATCAAGCAGAATGAGACACGCGCCCGCTTCGTCGGCTATGACGTCTGGCGCTACAAGGCGGCCATGCTCGTGATCTCGGCCGGCCTCTCAGGGTTGGCCGGCGGCCTCTTCGCCATGGCCCAGACCTCCGCGTTCCCCGACGTCATGAGCCTGCACTACTCGGGCTACGTCGTGATGATGACTTTGGTCGGCGGCGGCCTCGTCTCGTTCTGGGGACCGGTGATCGGCGCTGTCGTGTTCTTCCTCGCCCGCGATGTCATCGGCGCGCTCACCACCGCCTGGATGCTGTGGTTCGGCCTGCTCTTCGTCGCGCTCGTCCTGTTCAAGCCGGAAGGCATCGCCGGAATGCTGCGGTCGAGCGCCGGCCCCGAGCGCAAGCGCAACGCCGATCCGGCGGCCCACCCCCAACCGCACCCCCAATCGAGGTGAGTCGATGGCGCTGTTCGAGGCCAAAGAGCTGCACCTGCGCTTCGGCGACCGCGTGGTGCTGGAGAACGTTTCGCTGGCGTTCGAGGCCGGCCGGCTGTCGGGCATCATGGGCCCCAACGGCGCCGGCAAAACGACCTGCTTCAACGTCCTGACCGGCCGCCACAAGCCCGATCGCGGCCACGTCCTGCTCGACGGGCACGACATCACCGGTCGCTCGCCGCAGGCCATCGCCCGCCTCGGCGTCTCCCGCTCCTTCCAGATCATGACCCTGTTCGACGAGTTCACGGCCTTCGAGAACGTGGCGATTGCGCTGCCCGCGACCCGCGCCCGCGGCTACGATCCGCTGGGCCAAGCCTATGCCGATCCGGCTGTCATCGGCGAGGCGTACGCCATCCTCGATCAGGTCGGCCTCGCCGACCGCGCCGACGATGAGGCCAAGGCGCTGCCTTACGGCCAGCGACGCGCGCTCGAGATCGGGGTGGCGCTGGCCGCGCGGCCCAAGCTGCTGTTCCTCGACGAGCCCACCGCCGGTCTCGGCAGCGATGGCCGGGCGCGGCTTGCCGAACTCGTCCGTAAGCTCAAGGGCCACGTCACCATCGCCATCATCGAGCACGACATGGAGTTCCTGTTCTCGCTGGCCGACGACATCTCGGTCATCCACTGGGGCCAGGTCATTGCGCGCGGCTCGCCCGCCGAGCTCAAGGCCAACCCGTGGGTCAAGGCCTCCAACCTGGGGCGGCTCAACTGATGCTCGAGGTCCACGCCATCGATACGTTCTACGGCGAGACGCAGGCCCTGTTCGGCGTTTCGCTGGCCGTGAGCAAGGGCGAGGTGCTGGCACTGCTCGGCGCCAACGGCGCCGGCAAGACCACGGTCCTGCGCTCGGTGCTGGGTCTGACCCGGCCGCGTCGCGGCGACATCCGCTTCGCCGGCGGTCCGATCACCGCGCGCCCAACCCACGAGATCGCGCGCGCCGGCATCGGCTGGGTCCCCGACGACCGCCGCCTGTGCCCGACGCTCACCGTCGCCAAGAACCTCGCCCTCGGCCTCAAGCGCACGCCGTTCCGCGCCTGGACCATGTCCGAGGTCACCGACATCTTCTCGCCGCTCAAGTACCTGATGGCGCGCGAGGCCGAGACGCTGTCGGGCGGAGAGATGCAGATGGTGGCCATCGCGCGTGCGCTGCTTGGCAGCCCCGGTCTCGTCCTTTTCGATGAGCCGAGCCAGGGCCTCGCGCCCAAGATCGTCGATGACGTGCTAGGCGTGATCCGCCAGCTCAAGGCCGAGGGCATCGCCAGCATCGTCGTCGAGCAAAACGCCGATGTCGCCCTCGGCGTCGCCGATCAGGCGGTGGTGCTCTCGCACGGACAAGTCGCCTGGTCCGGCCCCGCGCGCGAGCTCGCCGCCGATCCGGCGCTCAAGCGTCGCCTTCTGGGAGGCTTGTCATGAGCAGCGCGCCGCTCCTGGCGCTCGAGCGCGTCAGCAAGATCTACCGCCGTGGGCTGCTCGATCCGACGCCCGCGTTCCGCCTCGAGGTCGACCGCGCGTTCGACCGCCCCGAGATCGTCGGCGTCATGGGCCCCAACGGTGCCGGCAAGACCACCCTGTTCGAGATGATCGCCGGGTCCAATGTGCCGACCTCGGGCCGGATCCTGGTGGCGGGGCAGGACATGCAGCAGATCCGCTACCGTCAGCGCGACCGGCTCGCCATCCACTATCACCAGTCCTATCAGGTCCGCCGCTTCGCCAAGCGCAAGCCGGCGTTCCTGCTCGACGCCGCCCGCAGCGCCTACCCGCTTGTCCACCTCTTCGACGAGCCGCAGTTCAACACCCAGGACGGCTACATCGGCTTCATGCTGGACTTTTTCCGCCGCCTGCGCGGCGACGGCCGCTTGGTATTCGTCTGCCTGCACCCGACGGCACCGTTCCAGCTCGCGATTCTGAACGAGATCTGCGAGCGATTCTTGTTCGTGAGCCGTGGCGCGGTGGCCGAGTACCCCGACTCCTCCGCCCTCCTTGCCCAGCCCGACGTCCGCAGCTATCTGGGCCCCCTCGCCGCTTGACGCTCACGTATGCCGCGCCCGTGCGGCCGGGTATCCGAGCTTTGCCGAAAGCTTGGCGGCGCACACCATGAGGCGCCGGGAAGAAAGTCGGCTCAAGCAGGAGTGCAGAAGAAATCGGCTGAGTGTTGGTCGGGGCAGAGGGATTCGAACCCCCGGCCCCCTGCTCCCAAAGCAGGTGCTCTACCAGGCTGAGCTATGCCCCGAACCGAGTTTCCTGGGGTTTTAGGCGTACACGGCGGCGGCGTCCAGCGATCAAAGCAACCGCAATTTGAAACCCCCAGTGGGGAGCCCGACAGGCTGCCGCCGTCCCGCCCTTCACCGTGTCTTGGGCGTGAAAATCTTGTAGCGAACGCGATCACCCGCCTTCAGACCTAGGCGCTGCGCGGCCCCCGCCGCCAGCTCGAGAACCGCGCTCACCGGTCCGTTCGACAGGATGATCCGCTCCGACAGCGGCTCTGTCCTCGCCTCGATGCGATGCACGATGCCGTCAGCGCGGATGAACACCATGTCGAGGGACACATAGGTGTTGCGCATCCACATCGTGATCTCGCGCGGCGCCGCATGCGGAAACAGCATGCCCGCATTTTCCGGCACGCTGGTGCGGAACATCAGCCCGAGCGCCTGCTCCTCGGGGCTTTCGGCGATCTCGATCGCGATCGGGTATTCCCCGGTCTGCGTGACGAGCGTCAGCGTATCGCGCCGCATGGCAGCCTCCGCCCCGGTGGCCAGCAGGGCCGCGAAGCAGGCGGCGCACAAAAGCACGAACAGGAGCGCCGGTATGGCGCTCCTGCAGAGTGTTCCCAACGGCAGGATTGCGTCAGTGCTGCGACGGAAGGCCGGTCGGCGCCCCGTCCGGGCGAAGCTCGGCCGCCATGCATCCCTTGCTGCCATGGCCCCAGCGAACCTGGACGACCTGACCCGGGCGGAGCTCGGTAAATCCGAAGCGGCGCATCGTTTCCATGTGCACGAAAACGTCTGGTGTATTCTCGCCACGCGTGAGGAATCCGAACCCGCGAACCCGGTTGAACCATTTGACCATGGCGCGTTCCCAGTCGCTTTCGGGCTGCACCACAACGTGGGTGCGCTGCGGAAGCTGCGAGGGATGGATCGCCGTGCTCTCATCCATGCTGAGAATTCGGAAGGCTTGCAAGCCTCTCGGACGCCGCAGCACCTGACAGTGCACCCGTGCTCCTTCGTAGGCGGTCTGGAAACCGCCGGCCCTCAGGCAGGTCACGTGAAGTAGAACGTCGGCATGTCCATTATCAGGAACAATAAAACCGTATCCCTTGGAAGCATCAAACCACTTGATGGCCCCGGCCATTTCGAAGACATCGACGCCCGCTGCATCTTCCAAACCGCGGATATCGCTGATGTTCAAAGGCTCATCGCCCGGAAAATCCGGAGGTAGCTTTGAATCCCCCATGTGCATATTACCCCGACTGAGTTGGCACCAAATAAGCGACTGCTTGCTGTACGCCGGGCCCCCAGTGGCCCTCACATAGGTGCACCGACGCGAAGCACTCGGAATCTAGGCAGCCGCTTATTGCGGCGCAAGCGTTTTGCGGCTGTCACAGACAAGTTGCCGACCAGCGTTCGTGCGCCCGGTTCTGGGAAAACGCCACAACTCTTTGAAACGAAGTGGGTTAAAGGCAAGCAGTACGCGTCTGCGTCCGCCTGTGTATTCCTGCTATCCAGATGAAATTATCTGGCCAGGAGCACGGAACATTGATTCGCCGGCGCTGCCATGCAGGCATCTTGCTCGAATCACCGTGAAATCGGCGGCTTCCGCGATTCAGCGGACATCGCATTGCGCCGGCTGCCCGCGAGCTATGCACGTCTTCTCCCCAGGACGTCGGCTCCCTCCCCGCCGTTCCGGCACCGATCGTGGCGCCTTGCCGATTGACAGAGCGCAGGGCCATTGATCTATGGCCATATCACGGCCTTTTCGGCCGACCATGATTCGCCAGCGACGCGACGCTCACCCGGGAGGCCCTATGCGCTATCTCCACACTATGGTGCGGATCGGCAACATCGACCGGAGCCTGGACTTCTATGTCTCGAAACTAGGGCTGCGAGAGGTTCGCCGGCTGGAGAACAAGGAGGCCCGCTACACCCTGATTTTCTTGGCGGCGTCCGGCGACGAAGGCCGCGCCACCAGCGAGCGGGCACCCCTCGTCGAGCTCACATATAACTGGGATGAGAGCAGCTATGCCGGCGGCCGCAACTTTGGCCACCTCGCTTACGAGGTCGACGACATCTACGCGACCTGTGACCGGCTGATGAAAGCGGGTGTGACGATCAACCGGCCACCCCGTGATGGCCGGATGGCCTTTGTCCGCTCCCCGGACGATATCTCCATCGAGCTCTTGCAGAAGGGTGAGGCCAAGCCCAAGCAGGAGCCGTGGGCCTCGATGCCGAACACCGGCGTATGGTGAGCGTGCGCCTTTCGCGCGCCCGCTAAGGGAGTGCCAGCGTGACCAAAGAGCCGATCGATCCCAAGGACGTTGCATCCGCGACAGCCGTCGGCGCCGCAAGCCGCCTCGGCGTCGCCCGCCACCGCCAGCGCGGCGACGAAGCCGCGCAAGGCTCTGCCAGCGGGCTGGCGGCGGGCCATCCACGGAAGAAGTCGGGCTCCGTCGTTGTGACCGCGCTAGTCGTGATCGTGGTCATCGTCGGCCTGCTCTTCGTGATGCTGCGCTTCGCTCAATAGCCAGCGCCGCATCGGGCGCCCATCCTGAGGGAACGTCTGCGATGCCGCGCCTGACCACGGCCGAAGCCACCGTCGAAACGCTGATCGGCAACGGCATCGACACCGTCTACGCACTGCCGGGCCTGCACAACGATGCCCTGTTCGACGCCTTCCACGGCGCCCAGGACCGCCTCCGGGTGCTCCACACTCGCCACGAGCAGACCGCCGCCTATATGGCGCTCGGCGCAGCGCTGGCGACGGGACAGCCTCAAGCCTTCTCCGTCGTGCCGGGCCCCGGCTTGCTGAATGCCGGCGCCGCCCTGCTCACCGCCTACGGCATGAACGCGCCGATGCTGGCGCTGATCGGGCAGATCCCGGCCGCCGACATCGACCGCGGTCACGGCCACCTTCACGAAATCCCCGATCAGCTCGGCCTGCTCCGCCATCTCACCAAGGCCGCGCGCCGCATCACGGCACCCCACGAAGCCCCCGAGATCGTCACCGACCTCATCCACCAGGCGATCTCCGGTCGGCCGCGACCGGTCGCGCTCGAATGCGCCATCGACATCTGGGGGCGGCGGCGCGAGGTCGCGCTCGCATCGGCGCCGGCCCAGCGCTCGCTCCCCCCGATCGACGAGGACGCGATTGAGGCCGCCGCCAAGATCCTCGGCGGCGCCCGGCGAATCCTCATCGTCTGCGGTGGCGGCGCCCAGGATGCGAGTGCCGAGGTCATGCGCGTCGCCGAGTTGCTCGAGGCACCGGTGGTGGGCTACCGCCGCGGCCGCGGCGTACTGCCGAGTTCGCACCGCCTGAGCATCACCCTGCCCATCGCGCACCGCCTCTGGAAGGACGCCGACGCCGTGTTGGCGATCGGCACCCGCCTGTTCCAGGCGCAGAGCCAGTGGGGTGTCGATGACGCGCTGAAGATCGTGCGCATTGACATCGACGCGGAGGAGCCCTCTCGCTTCCGCCGGCCCGCCGCCGCGATCGTCGGTGACGCCGCCGCGGCGCTGGCCGCGCTCGCCGGGCGGCTCGAAACCCAATCGGTCAAACGGGCCTCCCGCACCGACGAGCTAGCCGGCCATCGCGCCTGGCTCGCCAAGCGGCTCGAAAGCCTCGAGCCGCAGGTCTCCTATCTGAAGGCGATGCGTGCCGCCCTGCCCAACGACGGCATCTTTGTCGACGAGGTCACTCAGATCGGATTCGCCGCACGCATCGCCTTTCCGGTCGACCATCCCCGCACCTTCCTGTCACCCGGCTACCAAGACAATCTCGGCTGGGGCTACGGCACTGCGCTCGGGGTGAAAGCCGCAAAGCCTGACCGCGCCGTGCTGTCGATTGCCGGCGACGGCGGTTTCCTTTATCAGGCCAGCGAGCTGGCAACCGCCGTGCAGCACAATCTGGCGGTCGTCGTGGTCGTGTTCGACAACGGGGCCTACGGCAACGTGCGGCGCATCCAGCAGGAGCACTACGGCAACCGGCTGATCGCCTCCGATCTCAGGAACCCGGATTTCGTCAAGCTCGCCGACAGTTTCGGGGTGGCAACCTTCCGCGCCACCTCGCCTCCCGAGCTCGAGAGCGCCCTGCGCCGCGCGTTTGCGCTCGCCGCCCCGGCCCTTGTGCACGTTCCCTGCGGCGAGATGCCGAGCCCGTGGGACATGATCCTGATGCCGCGCGTGCGCGGCTAGCCAAAGCGCCAGCAAGGAAAAGGACGGCTCATGCATACCCTGATGGTCATCGCCGGCGGCTTGGCGCTCCTCGGCCTCAGTCTCCTGGCCGCGCGTATTTTCGGCGCACCGGGCTCGGCCGCACTCGCTCAGGCGGTCAAGGCCTTCATCGGGTTATGGCTGGTCTGCGCCGCCCTCAACATGTGGATCGGCGTCACGCGAGCCGGCTACACGGTCGGGCAGGAGGCACCGATTTTCCTCGTGGTCTTCGGCGTGCCCGCCGCGGCCGCGCTGCTGGTAGGATGGTGGCTCGCGCGCGGCTGACACCGCGACGGCCGGTGGCCGCACCCGCGCGATCGGAGCCGACCCTCCTGAAGCGATCAGCCGCCCTCGACCACCAGCTCGACGGGCACGTTGTTGCGCGTCGCGTGTGAATAAGGGCAGATCTTCTCGTGCGCCTCGTTGACGAGAGCGACCAGCTCCGCCTGCGGCACGCTCGGATCCTTCACGAGCATCTTGACCGCGAGACCGAAGCCGCCCGCATCGCGCGGGCCGATCGTGACGCTGCACGTCACCACCGCGGCCTTGGCATTTTTCTTCTTCTGCGACGCAACGTAATCGAGTGCGCCGCCAAAACAGGCCGCATACCCGGCCGCGAACAGGTGTTCGGGCGTGGTGGTGCCGGGCTTGCCCGGCCCGCCCATCTCCTTGGGCACCGACAGATTGGCAGCGACGGACTTGTCGGCGGCTTCGGTATGGCCGTTGCGCCCGCCGGTAGCCGTCGCCGTGGCGGTGAATAGGGGCTTGATCGCCATCGTGCTACTCCTTCACGTCTGGGTTGCTGCTTCACGAGTACATGGGCCTGCCGAGCCACAAAAAAAGCGGCCCGGGCATCCCGCGAGGAACCGCGTGCCAGCCCGCGCATCGGGCGGCGCGGGCGCTATCGCAGGCAGGAACCGGCTGTTCGAGCCTCGATAAGCGCCAGCAACCGACGGAAAGGACAGGACAAGCGGGCCTTGCCGTCCCGGCTCCGCCCACCCGTTCCGTCCCCGTTAATCGTGCCGGCCGCTCGTGTTTGCGCCGAAACTGCGCTACAATCATATGAATACGTGCTACCATGGCGGCCGGCGACGTGCATCCGCAACCGCGGGGCGAAAAAAATTCAATCGCGCATTGAACCGGATGCGAGTTCGATGCGACCAACGGGTCAAGGGCTGCAGTGGCCCCATTTGGAGACACCCATGCGTAAGACCGTCATCGCCTTGACGCTGAGCCTGGCCCTTCCGGCTGCCGCGTTCACAGGTGCGTTCTCTTCGAGTGCTCAGGCCGGCAGCCGCGGCGTCGGCGTTGGCCTTGGCGTCGGTCTCGGCGTCGGCCTGCTTCTGGGCAGCGCCGCGGCGCAGGCTGAGCGCGAGCAGGCTGCACGGGAACGGGCCGTGGCGCGCCAGCGCGCCAGCGCCGCCAGCCGCGCAGCAGCCAAGGAGCGCGCAGCTGAGCGTCAACAGGCGTCCGCAACTGCCAAGGCCGAGGCGCGCGCCCGCGCCGCCGAAGCCAAGGCCGAGGCCGCCGAAAAGGCGTTGGCCAAGCAACAGAGCGACGCCGCGAAGGCAGCCAAGCCGCCCGTGACCGAGGCCAAGGTTGCCGGCCAGGTCGATGAAACCCAGACGAAGACGGATACCCGCCAGCTTTCGACCTCCACGGTCGACACGATGGCCAAGCCCGCCGCCCAGGCCGCGCCCGAACGGCTCGACTGCAAGCGGTTCATCCCGTCGGTCGGTCTTGCGGTGTCCGTGGCCTGCACGGAGTAGCCCGGACGCAATCGGCTTCGGGATCAGACATCAAGGGCCACGTCTCCATCGAGGGACGTGGCCCTTTTCATTGGAGATGCCTTTCGGTGCGCGAACGAAGGCAAGCCACCCTGCGCGTCGGGCTCGTCCTCGCCGGAGCCGCGGTGGCGGCTCTCGCTGATCAACTCGTGACGGCCCTCGTGCTCGGGCAATTCGGCCGCGGCAGCCTGCGCGAGGGCTACACGATCCGGATGGGCGACACTGACAAGATGGCCATCGCCAGCTTGGCCGGGCTCGCGGCATTCGCCGTGACGATGACGCTCGCCGTCAAGACCGTATACTGGCGCCGCCCGCTGGACCGCGGGCTTGTAATCATCGGCGGCTACGCCGGCGCCAGCCTCGCAGCCGGGCTGGCACTGCTTTTGACCCTCGCCTTCGGCCAGCAGCTCGCCGGATCGTCGACGATGGCGTCACGCCCCTCCGTCGCCGGCCTCGAGATGATTCCGATGGCCGTGGTCATGGCCGGCGTCTACATCGGCCTTTTGGCCATTCTGCCGGCGCTGCCGGTCCTGATCTATGCGGAACACAACGGCGTGCGTTCGTCCCTCTTCTATGCGCTCTCAGGCTCGGCCGCCGCCGTTGCAGTCTTGAGCATCTATCTCGCGGCGTTCCTCCTGTCAGGCGCACCTCCGCAAGAGGTTTTCCACAGTGCCCGCCTGGTCGCCGGCTGGATCGCACTGGCCGGCGTGACGGGCCTCGCCGGCGGGCTTGCCTACTGGCTGATCGCCGGCCGCACTGCTGGCGAGCAGCCCGCCGCACCAGTCGATCGAACGACGTGATCTCGATCTTCAGGACACCCCGTGCCGAGACGATTGCGGCGCGGCTATAGTAGAGTAGGCAGAGACACTTATGCTGCTGGGCCCCCTGAGGCGCGCATGCTGAACCGACGAGGCGTGGTCGCAGGCTTGGCGTCCGCATGGGCGGCCATCCCGTGTGGCCCGGCGGCGGCGCGTCAGACCCCGCGCATCGGCTATCTGGCCTTTGCCAGCCGCCAGTCCGATCGCCGCGATCTCGACGCCTTCCGGCAGGGACTTCGCGAGCAGGGCTATGTCGAGGACGGCACCATTCACATCGACGAGGTCTTCGCCGACGGCGACATCACCCGCGCGCCGGCCCTGGTGCGCGAATTGCTGGCCCGCCCGGTGCAGATCATCCTCGCGCCCGGACCTGCCGCGGCCCGCGCCGTCCTGGCCGAGACCCGCTCGGTCCCGATCGTATGCATCGGCCTCCACCCGCAGGGCGGCCAGACCGATCTCTTTGTCAGCTTGTCGAACCCGGGCGGCATGGTGACCGGACTTTCGAATTTCGGTGAGGAGCTCGCGGCCAAGCGGGTCGAGATCCTGAAGGAGACGATCCCGAACCTGTCCCGCATCGGCGTCCTGCACAACGCCTCCGAGCCCCAGTTCAGGAAGTGGGGCGAGGAGACCGAGGCCGCCGCCAGCAGGCAGGGCCTCGCCATCACCCGGTTGGAGCTTGCGAACCCGTCCGCCGACGAGCTCGGGCATCGGCTCGCCCAGGCCCGCCGCGACGGCGCGCAGGCGGTGATCATCATCCGCGACTTCGTCACCGCCACGATGCTGCCGGACATCGTACGGCTGAGCTCCGCGCATGGTCTGGCCACCATTGCGGAGGAACGGCGGTTCCCGGAAGCCGGCGGCCTGATGTCGTACGGCGCCAGCACCTCTGATCTGTTCCGCCGCGCCGCCGGCCACGTCGACAAGATCTTGAAAGGCGCCAGGCCGTCGGAGCTGCCGATCGAGCTGCCGACCCGGTTCGAGATGGTCATCAACGCGCGCGTCGCCAGGGCGCTGAGCCTCGCCATCCCTCCCCATGTCCTCATCCGCGCCGACGAGGTCATCGAATGATCGACCGGCGCACCTTTCTTACAGGCATGCTCGCCGCATCCCTCCCGCACCCTGCCGGGGCGCAGCAGCCGGTCATAGCGATCCTCTCGCCGGCCTCGCAGCAGGCCGCCGTGTTGCGTCTCGTCAACGAGCCGTTCAAGAAGGCGCTTGTTGATCTCGGCTACGAAGCCGGGCGAAACATCACTCTCGTGGAACGCTTTGCGGACGGCGACGAAAGCCGGCTCCCCGCTCTGGCGGCCGAGCTCGTCGCATTGCAGCCGCGCGTGGTGTTCACCAATACCAACGCTGCGGCGGTTGCTCTCGCGGCGGCCACCCGGACCATCCCCGTCGTTGTCGGTCCCGCCGGTGAGATCGTCATGATCGAGCTAGCCGGAGGCAGCCTTGGGCGGCCGACCACCAACATCACCGGCGTTGTCCTCACCTCTCCCGATATCGACGCCAAGTGCATCGCACTTCTGGCCGAGGCCGCCCCCGCGATCCGGCGAATGGGCATTCTGGTCAATCCCCGCAATCCCGGACAGCACAACTACCCTGCGCCGCAACGCGCAGCATTGACCACGCTTGCCATCGAAATGATCCGGCTCGAGTCGACTGGTCCGCCCGACCTGGACGCGGCGTTCGCGCAGGCCGCCGCCCAGCGCATCGACGCGCTGTTCGTTGCCGACGACTCGCATATTGCGGCCAATCCCGAGGCGCGCCAGGCCGTGCTGCGGTTTACCGCCGGCATTGGTATTCCGGCCGCCTCGTCGCATCTGAACTACGCGCGCGACGGCGCCCTTCTCGCCATGGGGCCATCCATACCGGCCCTGGCCGCGCGGGCCGCGAGCTACGTCGACAAGATTCTCAAGGGAGCCCAGCCGGCCGATCTTCCGATCGAGCGGCCGAGCGTCTTTACGACCATTCTCAATATGAAGTCCGCCAAAACCCTCGGTCTCGCCATCCCGCCGGGCATCCTCATCCGCGCCGACGAGGTCATCGAATGATCGACCGGCGCGGGATGGTCGCGGGAATTTTCGGGCTTGCGGCTTTGCCGCTCGCCACCCACGCACAGTCGCCGCGCAAGGCCGGCAAGATCGGCTATTTGCATCCGAACAATTCCGCGCCCGATTCACCGACGCTGACCATCCTGCGGCCCATCTGGCAGAGCCTGGGTTATGTCGAGGGCGAAACCTTCCTTGCGCGTTCGGCGGACGGCGATCCGGCCCGAATACCTAGCCTCGTCGCCGAGCTGGTCCGTCAAGACATTGCCGCCTTGATCGCAGTCGGTCCCGAGGCCGTGAGCGTCGCGCGCCGAACCGCACCCCAGTGCCCGATCGTCGCCATCGACCTCGAGACCGATCCCATCAGGTCGGGCTACGCGGCGAGCTTCAATCGCCCCGGCGGCAGCGTGACAGGCCTGTACATGGACCAGATCTCGCTGGCGACCAAATGGGTCGAGCTGTTGCTGGAAGCGGCCCCGGCCATTGGGCGCCTAGCCCTAGGGTGGGACCCGAGCACCGGCACCGATCAGCTCAGCGCCGCATCCTCTGCCGCAAAAAGGAAGGGGCTCGACACGGTTGTCCTGGAGTTTCGCAAGGCAGAAGGATACGACCAAGCCTTCCAAAAGCTCGACCGCTCATACAAGTACGGTCTCATCCAGCTCGGCTCCCCCGGGTTGGCCATCGGGGCACGAAGCCTCGCGATGGCCGCTGAGCGGTACCAGCTTCCAACGATCTCGTTCCTCCGACCCTACGCGCTCGACGGAATGCTGATGACGTACGGCCCCAGCAACCGGGAGTATTTTGGCCGCGCTGCCGTTCTCGCAGACAAGATTGTCCGGGGCGAGCAAGCCGGCGATATTCCCATTGAGGGACCAAGCAGATTCGAGTTCGTTATCAACCTCAGGACCGCGAAAGCTCTTGGCTTGGCGATCCCTCCGAGCCTGCTGATCCGCGCCGACGAGGTCATCGAATGACGGTGCAGCCGCCGGCACTGACCGTCCGTGTTCCTGAGGGGCAGCCGCCAGGCGCCGGCTCGGGCCAGGCCGCACAAGCGAACCCGGCCCCCACCGCGGCCGAGCGGCTCAAACGCGCGCTGGCCGCCCTCGCCCGGCGCTCGAAGGGCCAGCTCTTTCGCAAGTACGCCGCGCTCCTCGTCGCACTGGTCGCCATCGCGCTGATCGCCAATGCGGCGATCGAGAGCTACTACTCCTACCTTGAGAACCGCGCCGCGCTGGTCGCAGTCCAGCGCGAGAAGGCGCAAGGGTCGGCCGCCATCATCGAGCAGTTCGTCAGCGAGATCGAGGGCCAGCTCGGCTGGACCACGCACGCGAATTTCCTCGCCGGCCAGAGCGGCGTCGATCAGCGCCGCTTCGATTTCCTGCGCCTGTTGCGCCAGGCGCCCGCCGTCACCGAGGTCGCCCATGTCGACACCGACGGCCGCGAGCAGCTCAAGGTCTCGCGCCTCGCGATGGACGTGGTCGGCAGCGGCGCCGATCGCTCGGCCGAGGAGGCGTTCAAGGTCGCCAAGGAGAAGCGGCGCTACGTCGGCCCGGTGTATTTCCGCAAGGAATCGGAGCCCTACCTGACGCTTGCGGTGGCCGGCACCGGGCGCCGCTCGGGCGTCACCATCGCCGAGGTCAATCTCAAGTTCATCTGGGATGTGATCTCGCGCATTCGCGTCGGCAAAGCCGGCGTCGCCTACGCCGTCGATGACCGCGGCCTGCTGATCGCCCACTCCGACATCGGCCTGGTATTGCGCAAGACCGACCTGTCCGAGCTGGCCCAGGTCCAGGCGGCACGCGCCGGCGCGAAGGGAGGAGCGGCCGGCTCGACATCTGCCGCCGTCGCCCGCGATCGGCTGGGGCGGGACGTGCTATCCGCCTACGCGACGGTCGGCTCGCTCGGCTGGCACGTCTTCGTCGAGCTGCCGCAGGCGGAAGCCTTCGAGCCGATCTACAGCTCCTTGCAGCGCAGCGGGCTTGTGCTGCTCGGCGCGCTCGGGCTTGCCGGGCTCGCCGGGCTTTGGCTGGCCCAGCGCATGGTCGTGCCGATCCAGGCGCTGGCCACCGGCGTCACGCGGATCGGCGCCGGCGATCTCGACCATCGGATCGACGTGAAGACGGGCGACGAGCTCGAGCGCCTGGCCGACGGCTTCAACGACATGGGCGCGCAACTCAAGGACTCCTACGCCGGCCTCGAGCGCAAGGTCGAGGCGCGCACCGCCGAGCTGGCCGAAACCCTCGAATACCAGACCGCCATCGGCGATGTCCTGGGCGTCATCAGCCGGTCGCCGACACGGCTGCAGCCGGTGCTCGACACCATCGTAAAAACCGCCGCCCGGCTGTGCGACGCAGAATACTCCTTCATTGTCAGGGCCATCGACGGCAAATGCCACCTCGTCGCGGCCAACGAGATGGCCGCCGACCACGTCCAGTATTTGTTCCGCAATCCGGTCGCGATCGACCGCAGCTCGGTGACCGGCCGCGTCGCGCTGGAGCGGCGCACGGTGCACGTGTCGGACGTCCTGGCCGATCCCGAGTTCGCGCACCGCGAGTGGCAAGCCGTCGGCAGGCAGCGCTCCGTTCTGGGTGTACCCTTGCTGCGCGAGAGCGATCTCGTCGGCGCCATCATCCTCGCCAGGACCGCGGTAGCTGCGTTCACCGAAAAGCAAATCGAGCTGGTGACGACCTTCGCCGACCAGGCCGTCATCGCCATCGAGAATGCGCGGCTGTTCGAGGAGGTGAAGGCGCGAACAGGGGAGTTGACGGAAGCACTGCATCAGCAGACCGCCACCGCCGACGTGCTCAAGACCATCAGCCGCTCGACCTTCGATCTGCAGACGGTGCTCGACGCTCTGACCGAGGCTGCGGCACGGCTCTGTGGGGCGGACAAGGGACTCATCCGACGACGCCAGGGAGACCGCTACACTTTGGCGTCGGCCTATGGGTTTTCCGGTGAGTTCAAAGAGCAGCTTGCGGCCGACGTGGTCGCACCCAGTCGCGACAGGATCGTGGGGCGGGTCGCACTCGAGCGCAAGACCGTTCATTTTCCCGACGTGCTTGCGGACGCCGAATTCAAGAGGCTCGACTTGATTCGGATCGGGAACTTCCGGAGCGCCGTAGGCGTCCCCTTGCTACGCGATAGCGACATCATTGGCGTGCTGGTGGTGCACCGCACCGAGGCGGTCCCGTTCACCACAAAGCAGATCGAGCTGCTTGAGACATTCGCCGACCAGGCCGTCATCGCCATCGAGAACGCACGGTTGTTCGAGGCCGAGAAGACGCGCACCAAGGAGCTCGCGCGCTCGGTGCAGGAGCTCGAAGCGCTGAGCGAGGTCGGCCGCGCGGTCGGCTCCACCCTCGATCTGGAGAAAGTCCTCAAGACCGTCGTCGCCCGCGCCCGCGAGCTTGGCGATGCCGACGGCGCCGGCATCTTCCGCTACCGCGAGCGCGACCGCACTGTCCGCCTCTGGCAGGCCTCCGGCCTTGCCCCCGATCTCGAACGGAGCATCAGGGCCATCACTCTGGCGGCCGATCGCACCATGATGAGCAAGGCGATCACGACCCGCAGCTCGGTGCAGCTCGGCGAGCTTGCAGAGGGGCCCGACAATCCCCTGCAACAGCTAGCGATCAAGGCCGGTTTCCGATCGGCCCTGTTCATCCCGCTGGCCCGCGCCGACAGGGCGTTCGGCGTTCTCTTGCTGCTGCGACGCACATCGCGCGCGTTCGAGCGCACCACGCTCTCGTTGCTGGAGACGTTCGCCAGCCAGTCGGCGCTCGCCATCCAGAACGCCCGCCTGTTCCGCGAGATCGAGGAGAAGTCCCGCGAGCTCGAGTTGGCAAGCCGTCACAAGTCGCAGTTCCTTGCCAACATGAGTCACGAGTTGCGCACACCCCTCAACGCCGTCCTCGGCTACGCCGAGCTGATGGTCGACGGAATCTACGGCGAGGTGCCGGAGAAGGCGCTCGGCGTGTTGGCGCGTGTGCAGGCCAACGGCCGGCACCTGCTCGGCCTCATCAACGACGTGCTCGACCTGTCCAAGATCGAGGCCGGTCAGCTCAGCCTCGCGATCGTGCCCTACTCTTGGCGCACCATCGTCGAGGCGGTGGTCGCCTCCACCGAGTCGCTCGCCAGGACCAAGGGGCTCAACCTCACATCCGAGATCGCGGCGAACCTGCCGGATGGGACAGGCGACGAGCGCCGGCTGACCCAGGTCCTGCTCAATATCGTCGGCAACGCCATCAAGTTCACCGACAAGGGATCGGTCGTCATCCGGGCGACCGCCGATGCGGCGCAGTTTGCCATCTCGGTCAGCGACACCGGGCCGGGCATCTCCGAAGCCGACCAGCACCGCATCTTCGAAGAGTTCCAGCAGGTCGACAGCTCGGACACCAAGCGCCAGGGCGGCACCGGACTCGGCCTCGCGATATCGCGGAAGATCGTGCACCTGCACGGTGGCACGATCACGGTATCCTCGGCGGTCGGCCAAGGCTCGACCTTCCGCGTCGTGGTGCCGGTGACGGTGACCGAACCGAAGGAGGCAGTCGCATGACCAAGCGCATCCTCGTCGTCGAGGACACCGAGGACAATCGGCAGATCATGCGCGATCTCCTGACCAACGCCGGCTACGAGCTGCTCGAGGCCGCCGACGGCGCCGCCGGCGTGCAGATGGCAACCGATCACAAGCCTGACCTGATCCTGATGGATATTCAGTTGCCGCTGATCAACGGCTACGAGGCCACGCGCCAACTGAAGGCGGCCCCCGACACGGCGGGCATCCCGATCATCGCCGTCACCTCCTACGCGCTCGCCGGGGATGAAGCCAAGACACGGGCCGCCGGCTGCGACGGCTACGTGGCCAAGCCGTTCAGCCCGCGCCAGTTGCTGGCCAAGGTCCGCGAATTCCTGCCCTGACCCGAGGACGGCGCTGCCATGCGCGACCCTGCGCTCATCCTGATCGCCGACGACAACGCGGACAACCGCACCATTCTCGAGGCGCGCCTGGCAAGCAAGGGCTACGCCCTGGTCTCCGCGTGCGACGGCGAGGAGGCGCTGGCCCGCGCCCGCGAGCACAAACCCGACCTGATCCTGCTCGACATCATGATGCCGAAGATGAACGGCCTGGAGGTGACCCGCCACCTGAAGGCGGACAAGTTGCTGCCCTTCATGCCCATCCTCCTCGTCACCGCCAAGGCCGACACCAAGGACGTGGTGGAAGGCCTCGATGCCGGCGCCGACGACTACCTGACCAAGCCGATCGACCAGGCGGCCCTGCTGGCGCGCGTGCGGTCCATCCTGCGCGTGAAGGCCCTGCAGGACACCGTCGCCGAGCAAGCCGCCCGGCTCGCGGCCCAGAGCCAGGAGCTGGCGGAGTGGAACGCCACGCTCGAGACGAAGGTGTCGGCCCAGGTCGAGGAGATCGGCCGCATGGGCCAGCTCCGCCAGTTCCTCCCCCGTCAGCTCGCCGAGCTCGTGATTTCGGGCGGGGCCGACAAGCTGCTCGACAGCCATCGCCGCGAGGTCGCCGTGGTGTTTGGCGACCTGCGCGGCTTCACCGCCTTCTCCGAGGTCGCCGAGCCCGAGGAGGTCATCGAGGTGCTGCGCGCCTATCATGCCGCGACCGGCGACCTGATCGAGCGGTACGAGGGCACGCTGCAACGCTTCCTCGGCGACGGCGTCATGGTCGTGTTCAACGATCCGCTGCCATGCCCAGATCCGGCCGACCGCGCCGTCCGCCTCGCCGTGGAGCTGCGCGATGCCGTCGGAGCGCTGAGCGCGAAATGGCAGCAGAGCGGCTATCAGCTCGGGTTCGGCGTCGCGGTCGCCTACGGCTTTGCCACCCTCGGCCGCATCGGCTTCGAGGGCCGCTTCGACTACACCGCCATCGGCACGGTGGTGAACCAGGCGGCGCGGCTGTGCGCGGAGGCCAAGACCGGCGAGGTCCTGATCACCCAGCGCATTGCCACCGCGGCCGCGGCGTGGATCGAGACCGAGCCGATGGGCGAGCTGAACCTCAAGGGGCTGCGCCAGCCGGTCGGCTGCCACCGCCTCCTGCGCTTGCGGTGACCGGCATGGGTAACATCACTACCCGTCAGGCTACCCGGCTCAGGTGCCCGGTCCCCTCGAGACTGGTCTCCATGGTGCGGCAATACCAGTCGACGAACTGCATCACGCCGCCCTCGTGCTCCACCGCATAGGGACCGGGCTCGTAGGCCGGCGAACAGATTCCCATCTGGTTTCCTTCGACGATCGAGCGATCCTGGTCGTTGGTGGCGAGCCACACCTCGGTGAGCCGCGCCACGTCGTAGTCGACGCCTTCGACCGCATCCTTGTGGACCAGCCACTTCGTGGTGAGCTGCGTCTCGGTGGGCCCCAGTGGCAGCACGCGAAACGTGATCGCGTGATCGCCGAGCACGTGATTCCAGGTGCTGGGGTAGTGGAACAGCAGCATCGAGCCGATGCCGGGCTCGGTCACCGTCGGGCCGAGTGGCAGGGCGACGGCACTGCGGCCATCCATCGTCAGGCTCACCGCGTCATCGACCAGCGGCAGGCGAACCGTACGGTGCTGCCCGTTGTCCGACAGCCGGAAGGTGCTGGGCAGGCCGACCGCCTCGCATTTCCTCCAATGCTCGCCGATGACGGGATCGTCCACTTGCGAATCGAGGCCCGAGAACGTCGGTTTCTCGGGGAACGTGCGGCACAGCTCGGGGTGGTTGCCGGCACAGTGGTAGCACTCGCGATTGTTCTCCCACACCAGCTTCCAGTTGCCCTTCTCGACAATCGTGGTCTCGAACGCGACCTTGGCCTCGCGCAAGCTGTGGGGAAGCAGGTACGGCTCGACGTTGGCTCGGAAGGTGGCGAAGTCGGGCGGCGCCGCGGCGAGCGAAATGAAGATGTAGCCGCCCGCCGTCTCGCAGTGGACCGGCTTCAAGCCGAACTGCGCGCGGTCGAGCTCCGGGCCCATATGGCGCGCCGTCGCCAGACGGCCGTCGTGATGGTAGGTCCACTGGTGGTAGGGGCAGATCAGTCGCCGCCCGACCTTGCCCTTCTCGGCGCTGCACACGCGCGAGCCGCGATGCCGGCAGGAGTTGTGCAGCGCGCCGATCGTGCCGTCCTCGCGCCGCAGAACGATGACCGAGTACGCCCCGACCTGCAGCGTGAAATAGGCGCCTGGCTGGGCCAGCTCGCAGTCGTGCCCGGCAAACAGCCATTCCCGATAGTAGATGTGCGCCAGATCGAGCTGGTGGAAGGCGGGATCGACGTAGAAGGGCTGGTCGAGACTGAACCCGCTTCGCCGTGTGCGCAGGCGGCGAAGCATCTCTGAGCGCGCATCCATTCCGGACTCCTGATCATCGGTTCAACGATCGATCGGCCGGTGCAGCGTGTCGGGATCTGTATTCTGAGGGTGCCGGTCCCAGCGACCGCACCTTCCGAATCAGGCCTCCCGGCCGCCCACCGCGGCCTCTCGGGCTCTTTGCATCTAGGCTGGTTTCCGGGCTCGCGAATGGTCCATTTCCGACCCCGGCGACGCCTTCCCGGACCAAAATGGTCCAGTGGCCGTTTGTCGCCGTCACTCGCTTCACCGTTGCGTGGGCAGCGCCGGATTTCCACCGGCTTCCCAATTCTCCGGCCCGCAACGCGGGCCAGCACCTAGCGCATGCCAACGGTGCGGCAGCCGGCTAGCGAAGTCAATCGGCCGCTGTCCGACCCCACCACCGAGCAGGGCCATACGCCGCACCACTCCGCTGGGTGTGTGCCGGCAGGCACATGCCGGCCGATTCACAAATCTGTCGTCAGCCCGATACGCCTCCGTCACGACCGGACCCTAGCGTCGCGCCGAACTGGGGCTGAAGAAGGCATCGCCGCCGTGCGGTTCCGTGTGTCGGTTGGGACTTCCGGCGAGATCCCGGTTGCGTTCGCCGCAGGCACCTCCGTCATTGGCCTGGCGGCGGCCGCAATTTTTCTCGTGTCCCCCGACATCGATTTGACCGTGGCGCGCGCATTCACGTCCGAGGATGGCAGTTTCCTCGGCGTCAAGAATACGCCACTGATCTATCTCCGCGAGTTCTTCAAGTTCGCCTATATCGCCTCGTGCGCTGTGTTCGCGATCGGCCTCGGGTTGGCCATCGCCCGCCCGTCTCGGCACCTCCGGATGTCGCCCGCCATCTGGGCCTTTCTCGTCCTCTCGATCAGCGTCGGGCCAGGCATTGTTGCCAACGTGTTGCTGAAGGATGAGTGGGGCCGTGCCCGGCCCTATCAGGTGCTGGAGTTCGGAGGAACGAAGCAGTTCACGCCGGCGCTCGTACCGACCGATCAGTGCAAGCGCAACTGCTCGTTCGTGAGCGGCGAGGCCTCCGCCGTCTTCGCTCCCCTGTTTGCGCTCGCACTGGTGGTGCCGCAGTGGTCGGGCGCGTTGATCATCGCCGGCACCGTGGCCGGTAGCGTTGCCGGCGTCATCCGCATGGCGCAAGGCGCGCACTTCCTGAGCGACATCGTGTTTGCGGGCGTTTTCATGGCGCTGACCGTTACCGCCCTGCATTGGGCCATTCTCGGAAGGGCCCGGCTGCGGGCGCCAATCTTCGCACCGACAGCGGCTACCCAGCGGAGGCGCTGAGTGGTGGCGATAATCGACTCCATGACGCGGCCGGACACCAGGATGGGTCGCCGCGAGCCGAACCGGGCGCCGCCACCCCCGAGCTGACAGTCGTCGTGCCCACATTCAACGAGCGTGACAACGTGCCGTCGCTCATCGGACGCCTCGAGGCGGCGTTGCACGGCACCCAGCACGGACCACATGCCGCAGCGCCCGGCCGAAGCGCCGCTTCACAAATCGGCGGCCAGACACGCGGCCGTCATGTTTCGATCCTAGCGTGCCGCCCAAGTCGGGCTGAAGAAGGCATCGCAACCATGCGGTTCCGTGTGTCGCTTGGATCTCCCGGCGAGATCCCGATTGCGCTCGCGGCGGGCGCCGCCGTTGTCGGTCTGGTGGCGGCCGCAATTTTTCTTGTGTTCCCCGACATCGATTTGACCGTGGCGCACGTATTCCTGTCCGAGGACGGCAGCTTTTCCGGCGTCAAGAGCACGCCGCTGTTGTACCTCCGCAAGCTCTTCAAGTTTGCCCATATCGCCTCGTGCGCTGTGTTCGCGATCGGCCTTGGTTTGGCCATCGCCCACCCGTCCTCGCGGCTGCGGATGTCGCCGGCCATCTGGGCCTTTCTCATCCTCTCCACCACGATCGGACCAGGCGTTGTCGCCGACGTGCTGCTGAAGGATGAGTGGGGCCGTGCCAGACCCCATCAGGTGGAGGAATTCGGAGGAACGAAGCGGTTCACCCCGGCGCTCGTCCCGAGCGATCAGTGCAAACACAATTGCTCGTTCGTGAGCGGGGAGGCCTCCGCCGTCTTCGCTCCCCTGTTTGCGCTCGCACTGGTGGTGCCGCAGTGGTCGGGCGCGTTGATCATCGCCGGCACCGTGGCCGGTGGCGTTGCCGGCGTCGTCCGCATGGAGCAAGGCGCTCATTTTCTGAGCGACATCGTATTTGCGGGCGTCTTCATGGCGCTGACGGTCGCTGCCTTGCATTGGGTCATTATCGGGAGAGCCCGGTCGTGGTGCTCGATCCTGGCGCTGGCCGCGATTAACCGTCGGAGGCACTGAGCGATGGCGGCAAGCGACATCGACACAGTTGCGCGACGGGACGCCAGGATGGGTCGCCGCGAGACGGATCGGAGGGCGCCGCCCGATCTGACAATCGTCGTGCCCACATTCAACGAGCGTGACAACGTGCCGTCGCTCATCGGGCGCATCGAGGCGGTGTTGCACGACGTGCATTGGGAGGTGATTGTCGTCGATGACGACAGCCCCGATGGAACCGCCCGCGCCGTGAGGGAGCTTGCGCAGTCCGATGCGCGCGTCCGCTGCATCCGCCGCATCGGCCGCCGCGGGCTGGCCGGGGCCTGCGCCGAGGGAATTCTCGCTTCGTCCGCCTTCGCCGTCGCCGTCATCGACGCGGATCTGCAGCACGACGAGACCCTGCTGCCGGGCATGCTGGCCGCCATCGCGGAGGGCGCGGATCTTGTGGTCGGCACTCGCTACACGTCGGGCGCTGATGCCGAGGGCGGGCTGAGCGGCGTGCGCGCATGGGGCAGCCGCTTCGCCAACGGGCTGGCCCGCGCCGTGCTGGGCGTCCGGCTGAGCGATCCGATGAGCGGTTTCTTCATGATGCGGCGGGAGGTGTTCGAGGAGGTCGCTCCCCGCCTCTCCAGCCAGGGCTTCAAGCTTCTTCTCGATGTGGTGGCCTCGGCCCGCTCGCCGCTGAAGATCGTCGACGCCCCCTACCACTTCCGCCCCCGCCGGCATGGCCGGTCCAAGCTCGATAGTCTCGTCGTCGTCGACTACCTCGGGCTGTTGCTCGCCAAGGTGTCCGGCGACCGGCTCTCCGTACGCTTCCTCCTCTTCGCGCTTGTTGGCGCAAGCGGGCTTGTGGTGCATCTGATCGCCCTGCGCGGTCTGATGGACATCATGAACGTCACGTTCGACACGGCGCAGACCGGCGCCGCCTATGTCGCGATGACCTGGAACTTCTTCCTGAACAACCGGCTGACCTACCGCGATCGCCGTCTGCGCGGCTGGCATGTGCTGAGCGGGCTCGCGTCGTTCTACGCGGTCTGCAGTGTCGGTGCGATCGCCAACGTCGGCGTCGCCAGCTGGGTCTACCGGGGCGAGGCCACGTGGTGGCTCGCGGGAACCGCCGGCGCGCTGATGGGAGCCGTCTTCAACTATGCCGCCACCTCGATTGTCACGTGGCGCCAGCGGTGACCGGCGCTGATGCGAGCGTGATCTCCGCTGCGCGCGCCACGCCGGGACGGTCGCTGGTTGCACCAGCCGCGGCCATCGTGGCCCTGACCGTCATCCACCTGATCGTCGCGGCGCACACCGATCTGACCGATGATGAGGCCTATTATCGCCTGTGGGCGCTGGCGCCGTCGCTCAGCTATCTCGACCACCCGCCGATGGTGGGATGGATGATCTCGGCGGGGCGATGGCTGGCCGGCGATACGCCGCTCGGTGTCCGTCTGCCAGCCGTGCTGATCTCCGCTCTCGGTCCCATCATCCTTTGGCGAACAGCCCATAATCTGTTCGGCCCCGTCATCGCCCGCCGGGCGGTGTGGTTCGCGCTCGCCATGCCACTGCTGGCCGTGGGCGGCGTAGTCATCACCCCCGACAGCCCATCGGTCCTCTTCTGGGGCCTCGCGGTATGGGCACTGACCGAGCTGCAACGCTCGCGCAATGCCGACTGGTGGCTGGTCGTGGGTGCATGCGCCGGCCTCGGCCTGCTCTCGAAGTACACCAATCTATTCCTGGGCGCCGGCATCCTGCTCTGGCTGCTCTGGTCGCCGGGGAATGTGCGCTGGTTTCGCAGCTGGCAGCTTTGGCTGGGCGGCGCCATCGCCGCAGCCCTGACGCTGCCCGTGCTCCTGTGGAACGTCGAGCACGAGTGGGCCTCCTTTATCAAGCAGTTCGGACGCGCGGCGAGCGGCGGTGGTTGGACCTTCAGATACCTCGCGGAACTGTTCGCCGCCTTCGCCGGGCTCGCCAGCCCGGTCATTGCCGTCCTGGCGATTGCGGGGCTCGTCCGGGCGACGCGCGCAGCCGCCCGGACCCGCGATTCGGCAAACCTGCTCCTCGTTGCGACCCTGCTTCCGCTCGTCGCCTACCTGCTGGTCCACGCCCTGCACAGCCGGGTTCAGGGCAACTGGCCCGCCCCGCTCTATCCTGCGTTGGCGATCTGCGCGGGCCTGGTCTCCCGTCCGGGCGGACCGCTCTGGCCGCGCCGGCTTGGCGATGTGGGCATCGTCACCGGCTTCGCCGTCAGCGGCCTGATCTTCGCGCACGCCCTCGGGCCGTCTCTCCTCCCCGAGCATCTCAAGGATCCCACCGCGCCGATGCGGGGCTGGCGGGTGTTTGCCGCCGCGATCGACCGCGTACGCACCGAGAACGGCGCCTGTTGGATTGCCACATCGAGCTACGCCACGACCGCCCAGCTCGCCTATCATCTGAAGGGCCGCGCGCCGGTGCACCAGCTCACCGAGCCGTTGCGCTACGTCCACCTGCCTCCGCTCGACGCAGCGACGGCCTCGTGTCCGGCGCTTTACGTCGAGATCGAGCAGCGCCAGGCGGTCGCGTCGCTCAAGGAGCGCTTCGCCGACGTCCGGGCCGTCGCCGACCTCGACCGCGCAGAGGCCGGCCGATCGCTCGGACGCTACCGGGTGCTGGTTCTCCGCTTCCCCCGGCCGTGACGCTCAGTCGTTGTCGCCGGCGAGCGATCGGCAGACCGCCCGCGTCACCTGATCCGTGGTCGCCCGGCCGCCGAGATCGGGCGTGTGCAGTGACGGATCCGCCGTGACGCGCTCGATCGCGCGCATCAGCCGCGCCGCAGCGGCCGGCTCGCCCAGGTGCTCCAGCAGCATCACGCCCGACCAGAACGTGCCGATCGGATTGGCGATGCCCTTGCCCATGATGTCGAAGGCCGAGCCGTGGATCGGCTCGAACATCGAGGGAAACTTGCGCTCGGGATTGAGGTTGGCCGTCGGCGCGACGCCGAGCGAGCCGGCCAGCGCGGCCGCCAGGTCCGACAGGATGTCCGCATGCAGGTTGGTCGCGACAATGGTGTCGAGCGTGTGCGGCCGCAGCGTCATGCGCATGGTCATGGCGTCGACCAGCATCTTGTCCCACGTGACGTCCGGGAACTCGGCAGCCACCTCCGCCGCGATCTCGTCCCACAGCACCATGCCGTGACGCTGCGCGTTGGACTTGGTCACCACCGTCAGCAGCTTGCGCGGCCGCGAGCGCGCGAGAGCGAACGCGAACCGCATGATCCGCGCGATCCCGGCGCGCGTGAACATGGCAACGTCGGTTGCCGCCTCCTCCGGCAGCCCGCGATGCACCCGGCCCCCGACGCCCGCATACTCGCCTTCCGAGTTCTCGCGAACGATCACCCAGTCGAGCTCCGGGCCGGTCACCGCCCGGAGCGGGCTGGTGATGCCCGGCAGGATGCGTGTGGGCCGCACGTTGGCGTACTGGTCAAACGGCTGGCAAATGGCGAGCCGCAGCCCCCACAGGGTGATGTGGTCGGGAATGTCGGGCACGCCGGCCGAGCCGAATAGGATCGCGTCGTGCCCCCGGATCAGGTCGCGGCCGTTGTCGGGCATGAACGCGCCGGTCGCCTTGTAGCGCGCCGAGCCCCAGTCGAAATGGTCGAAAGTGCAGGCAAAATCGCCGTCCCGCTGCGCGCAGGCTTGCAGCACCTCGACGCCGGCGGCGATCACCTCGGTGCCGATGCCGTCGCCGGGAATGGCCGCAATACGATAGGTGCGCATGAACTACCGTGAGGATTTGGCGAGAGCGGTCATCAAGGCGTCGATATCCGCAGCGGCCGTGTCGTACCGGCAGACCAAGCGGATCAGGTTGGGTGTGCGGCGGAAAAACCGGATGCCGGCCGCGGCGAGCGCGTCGATCCGTTCCGGCGCCAGCTCCAGAAAGACCTCGTTGGCCTCGACCGGCGCGCGCAGCCGCACGCCCGGAACGGCCGCCACGCCCGCGCTAATACGCGCCGCGGCGGCATTGGCCTTCAACGCATTGCGGATCCACAGGTCATCCTCGACGTAGGCCAGGAGCTGGGCGGCGGCGAAGCGCATCTTCGACCACACCTGCCCCGCCCTGCGGACCAGAAAGGCCAGCCGCTCGGCGATACCAGCATCGAAGGCGACGATCGCATCGCACATCAGCCCGCCGTTCTTGGTCATGCCGAACGACAGAACATCGACGCCGGCCTTCCAGGTCACCTCGGCCGGTGTACCGCCGAGACGCGCCATCGCGTTGGCCAGCCGCGCGCCGTCCATGTGAACCTTCAGATCATGCCGGCGCGCGATCGCGGCGAGCGCCTGCACCTCGTCCGGCGGATAGACCGTGCCGAGCTCCGTCGCCTGCGTCACGCTCAGCACCGCCGGCTGGTTCTTGCTCGCCTGGCCGCGGCCGGCCGCGCCCAGCGCGGCGTCCAGCGCACTGGGCAAGATCCTGCCGTCGCGGCTGTCGATCGCCACCAGCTTGGCGCCGCCGCTGAAGAACGAAGGAGCGTTGGCTTCCGATGAGTCGATGTGGGCGTCGCGGCTGCAATAGATCGCCCCCCACGGCGGGCTCGCCGCGGCCAGCGCCAGCGCATTGGCGGCCGTTCCCGTCGCGGTCGGAAACACCCTGACCTCGGTCTCGAACAGCGCCGAAAATCGCTGATGAAGTTGCTTCGACCACTGGTCCTCGCCGTAGCCGGCCGCGGTCCCGATGTTCGCCGCCGCGATCGCGGCGAGAATCTCCGGCGCGGCCGATCCCGTGTTGTCGCTGCGGAAATCGGTTCCGCCGTCCGCCAGCGATGGAGCGCTCATGACGGGCTCACAGGATCTGGTTGCGCAGCGTGGTCTCGCCCCGCCACAGGCGCTCGAGGTTGTCCTGCAGAATGTCGAGGACATTATCCTCATATTTCCGCGTCTCGCCGCCGGTGTGCGGCGTGATGAAGGCATTGGCGAGCCCCCACAGCGGCGACGATGCGGCCAGGGGCTCCTCCACCGTCACGTCGATACCCGCGCCCGCGATGCGGTTTTCCGTCAAAGCCGCGACCAGCGCCGGCTCGTCCACGCAGCGGCCCCGCGCGGTGTTGATCAGGAACGAGGAGGACTTCATGCGGCCGAGCGCATCCGCGTCGATCAGTTTCTCCGTCTCCGGCGTCAGCGGGCAGGTCAGCACCACGAAATCCGCGCCGGGCAGCAGCCCCTTCAATTCGCTCAGGGCATGCACGGAGTCGGCACTCCCCTTGCCTGCTGCCGGGTTCTTGCGAAAACCGACGACCTTCATGCCGAACGCCTTTGCGAGGTCTGCAACCCGGCCGCCGATGGCACCGAGACCGACGACGAACAGCGTCTTGCCGCCGAGCTCATCCTCGCGCTGCATCAGATCGCTGATCATGCCGCGCCAGACCCGCTTGGCCTGGTTGTCGCGCGCCTCGGGGAGTCTGCGACTCATCGCCAGCACCAGCGACATCGCATGCTCGGACACTGCCATCTTGTTGACGCCACTGGCGCTCGCCAGCCGGACGCCGCGGGCCGAGAGCACGTCGCGACCAAACTGATCGGTCCCCGCGCCGATCGACTGGATGAATTTCAGCTTTGGCGCCTGCTTGACGAGATCGTTGGTCCACAGCCCGGAGACCACAAGCACGTCGGCCTCCCCAGCGCGCTTGGCCAAGTCGTCGCGGTTCCACACCTGAAAGCTGCGTACACCCGGCTTGCGCCGCTCGAACTGCGCCTGAAGCTGGTAGGCCACGTGGGCAAAGCAGATGGTCAGGTCTTTCTTGCTCGGGATCATGGCGTCCTCATGCGTGAGTATCATAGGTCTGCGGGCAGGCGGCCTCCGCGACGGACCGGACATCCGCAGCATCACCATCACCGACCAGCCGCACGCTGTCATCCGTTATTGCGAAGAGCCACGCCGGATGCGCGCGCATGTTCCGCCTATCAACTGGCAGAGCCGCAGCCGACATACGTGCAACGCCAGGTTGCCGGACCAGATGCCGCACGGCGGAAAGCCGCCGCCATGCCGGGCCAAGACCTTGTCCGTCGGATCGAGCAGGTCGCCGCTTCCTTCCGGATCGAAGAAAGCAGGAGCGCGGCACCCACACCGCGACGCTGCGGCAGGCCAGCCGCGATGTCGCCGCCAATCGCTCCCGTCCGGCCGCTTCAGGGCAACAGCGCCAGCCCCGTTATTGTCGCAGTTCTCTGACCCGAGCCGGGAAAAACGCCGCAGAACCTCGCGCTTTGACAAGATTTGATATTTGATATTTAATCTGATGTGCGTGTTTTCCCCTTCATCACGAGGTTCCCGTCATGGATTGTCTCAAGGCGACGGCGCGAGGATTGTTATGCGCCGGCGTGGCGCTCGCGAGCATGGTCGCCCTACTCTGGTCTCCACCCGTCAGCGCCCAGGATCCTCAGAAGGGCGGCACGCTGCGCGTCAGCTTCCCCGGCTCGCCGCGCCTCATCGACCCGCCGATCACCGGCGCGGTCGAGGAATGGATCATCACGTCATGGCTCTACAGCAGCCTCACGCGCGTCGACGAGAAGTTCAACGTGCAGCCCGATCTCGCCGAGAGCTGGGAGCCCGCCGAGCAAGGCAAGGTGTGGACGTTCAAGATCCGCAAGGGCGTCAAGTTTCACTCGGGCCGCGAGGTCAACGCGGACGACGTCGCCTCCTCGATCAATCGCATTCTCGACCCCAACACCAAGTCGCGCGGGCGCGGCGGCCTAGGCCCGATCGAAAAGGTGGAGGTCGTCGATCCTACGACAGTGCGCTTCCATCTGGCGCGTCCGATCGCCGATTTTCCGGCAAACCTGGCGCTGCCTTACGCACGCATCACGCCCAAGGACAGCAAGCTCAACCTGAACATCGAGGCGGACGGCACCGGCCCCTTCGTCCTCAAGGAGTTCGTTGTCGGCGAGAAGGTCGTCGTCGAACGCAATCCCAACTACTTCATCAAGGGCACGCCGCACGTTGAGCGCGTGATCCTGACCGTCTATCCGGACTCCACCGCCGAGATCAACGCGCTCAAGGACGGCAAGACGGACATCATGTGGCAGGTCCGCCCCGATCAGGTCGATCTGCTCAAGGGCGACAAGAACGTCAAGATCGAGGAGGTCCCAACCGGCTCGTTCGTGCCGATTGTCATGCGCTCCGACCAGCCGCCGTTCAATGACGCGCGGGTCCGGAAGGCGCTGAAACTTGCCATCGATCGCGAGGTGCTGCTGAAGAACATCCTCTCCGGCCACGGTGCGATCGGCAACGACCAGTCGCTGCCGCCGAGCAATCCGTTCTTCAATGCCAACGTCCAAGCGCCGAAGCGCGACGTTGCCAAGGCCAAACAGCTCCTGGCCGACGCCGGCCACCCGAATGGATTGAAGCTGACGCTCTACACCTCAGATGCCCGCGTCGGCATGTTACCGCAGGCCCTGCTCGCCCAGCAGATGGCCAAGGAGGCGGGCTTCGACATCCAGATCCAGAACACGCCGTGGGATGTTTTCCTGAACACCGTCTGGGAGAAGCGGCCGTTCTACATCAACAACTGGTTCGCCCGGCCGACCACGGATACCAGCATCCTTCCCTTCTTCGTGACTCGCGACAAGGGCGGCTCGCTCAACGACTACTTCTATTCCAATCCCGAGGTCGACCGCCTGCTCCTGGCCGCACAGGGCGAGCTTGATGTCGCCAAGCGCAAGGAGCTGTATCATCAGGCTCAAGCGATGGTGGCGGAGGACGGCCCCGCGATCATCGCCTTCTTCAAGAACAACATCACCGCGTTCCGTACCGATGTCATGGGCTACACCGCCGATCCCGGCATCAACCTGACCGCGGAGAAGGTCTGGCTGAAGCGCTAGTCCTCCTCGGAACGACAATCCCTCGTCGCAATCGACCGGGCCGCACGCGCGGCCCGGTTCGCCCGGACCATCGAGGTTTCCAGCAGTGCTTCGGTTTCTGGCATCCCGCATTCTCTATACGCTGGCCGTTCTCGCCGCCGTCTCGTTCCTGGTCTTCGCCGTCACCGAGCTGTTGCCCGGCAACGTCGCAACCATGATCCTGGGTACGGACGCGACGGCTGAGGAGATTGCCAACCTCGAGCGACTGCTCGGCCTCAACCGGCCGCCGCTGGAGCGCTACGCCAGTTGGATCTCGGGCGTGGTCGGCGGCGACTTCGGCGAGTCGCTGCGCATGCAGCGCCCGATCGGCCCCATCCTCGCCTCGCGCCTCGCCAACTCCCTGATGCTGACCGGCGCGGCCCTTCTGCTCGTCATCGTCGGCGGCATTTTCCTTGGTACGGTCACGGCGCTGCATCACGGCCGCCGCATCGATCGCCTATTCTCCGCGATCGCGGTGATCGGCACGTCGCTGCCGGAATTCGTGACGGGAACCGTGCTGGTTCTGCTGTTCGGCGGCGGCCTCATGCGTATCCTCCCCCCGTCGGGCTACGAAGGCTTCGCCAACGGCATCTGGGACGGCATCGCGCATCTTATCCTGCCGGCAATGACGCTGGCGACCATCATGACCGCCTACGTCGGCCGCATCATGCGCACCACCGTGATCGAGGTGCTGCGCTCCGACTACGTCCGCACCGCCCGCTTGAAGGGACTCCCCGAGTGGCAGGTGATCGTCCGTCACGTACTGCCGAATGCGCTGGTGCCGGCAGTGACCGTGTTGTGCATGAACCTCGGCTGGATGTTCGGTGGCATCGTCGTCGTCGAGGAGATCTTCGTCTTCCCCGGCATCGGCCGCATGATGCTGTTCGGTATCGCCGAGCGCGACTGGCCGGTCATCCAGGCCTGCGCCATCGTGATCGCGGCGGCTTATGTGCTCGGCAACCTCATTGGCGACCTGTCGAGCCTGCTGCTCGATCCGCGCCTGCGCGAGGCCGCGACATGAGCTACGGCACGCTGGATCCGGCCACGTCCGGTGCGGACGCAGAGACCTCGCCGCTCCAACGGCCGATCTGGCACGATGGCGTGTTCGTCGCCGCCGGCTCGATCTTGCTGGCGCATGTGCTGCTGGCCGCGTTCGCCCCGCTGATCGTTCCCTATCCTCCCGACCAGATGAATTATAGCGTGGTGCTGCAGCCGCCGAGCCTCGATCATTGGTTCGGCACGGACCGCTACGGCCGCGACCTGCTCGCGCGCGTGCTGATGGGGGGCCAGCTCACCCTCGCCTTCGGGTTCGGCTCGGTCGCCATCTGCTTCCTGATCGGCCTGCCTGCCGGCCTCGCCAGCGCCTACTATGGCGGCCTCGTCGATCAGGTCATCATGCGCATCATGGATGTGCTGATGTCGTTTCCGACCCTGCTGCTCGGGCTCCTCATCCTGATCATCGCCGGGCCGGACCTCGGCAACCTCATTCTCGCGGTGGGGATCGTCTACTGTCCCCGCACCACGCGCATCGTGCGCGCCGCCGCCATCACCATCCGCCATTCCACATTCATCGAAGCCGCCAAGGCACGCGGCGAGAGCGCACCCTACATCATCGTCCGCGAGCTGCTGCCGTGCGCGTGGGGCGCTATCATCGTCGAGTTCTGCATCCGGCTCGGCTACGCCATCCTGCTCGGCGCGTCCTTCAACTATTTGGGCCTCGGCGTCCAGCCGCCCGCCGCCGACTGGGGCTTGCTGGTTCACGAGGCTCGTCCGCAGATGTTGCGGGCACCGTGGACCGCCATCTTTCCCATACTGTTCATCACCACGCTCGTCGCCTCGCTGCACCTCCTTGGCGACGCCATCGACGAGCGTCTGAAAGGGGGCGATCTTGGCTAGCGCCCTCCTCGCGGTCGATGACCTCACGGTCGCGTATCCACCTTACGACGCCGATCGCACGGTGCTGCGTGCCGTGAACCTCGCACTCGAGCCCGCCTCCGCGCTCGGCATCATCGGCGAATCCGGATCCGGCAAGTCGACCGTCGCCCTCGCCATCCTCGACTATCTCGCGCCGGGCGGCCGCTATGTCGGCGGTCGCATCCGCTTCCGCGACCAGGATCTGACCCGCTTGTCGCGCCGCCAGAAGCGCAGTCTCTACGGCCGCGGCATCGCCCATGTCGCGCAGGACCCAATGGGCGCACTCAACCCGAGCCTGCGCGTCGGCACGCAGTTGACCGAGGCGATGGCGGTCCATCTCGACCTCGACCGCGCCGGCATGCGCGCCAAGGCGATTGCCCTCCTCCAGGAGGTGCGCCTGCGCGATGCGGAGACCCTGCTCGACGCTTATCCGCATCAGTTGAGCGGCGGCATGCAGCAGCGTGTGTGCATTGCCATGGCGCTCGCCTGCGATCCGGCCCTCGTCATCCTCGACGAGCCGACCACCGGACTCGATGCCGTCACCGAAACGGCCATTCTCGACCTGCTCAAAGAGCTGAAAGTCAAACGCCGCCTCTCCATCATCCTGATCTCGCACAATCTCGCCGCCGTTGCCGGCCTCGCCGACACCATTGCGATCATGTACGGCGGTATGGTCGTCGAAAGCGGACCCGCCGCCGCGATCTTCGCCCGGCCAGCCCACCGCTACACACGCCTGCTGCTCGACGCATTGCCGAGCCTGCGCGCGCCCGACCGGCCGTTGAGCGAGATACCCTGGCAGGAAGCCAAGGTTCCGCGCACCGGCTGCCCGTTCCGCGACCGCTGCGACATGAGCCTGCCCGCCTGCGCGGAACCCCCTGCTCCCGCGACCGTGACGGCCGATCGGATGTCCCGGTGCACGCGCTGGCGCGATGTGCTCGCGAACAGCGGCGGACCGCGCAACGTCGAATCCGCGCTCGGCCGCCCCGCCGAGGCCCGCCCCGCCGCCTCCGAGGCCGCACCTTTGCCCGCGCCGGTCCTGCGCGTCACCGATCTCGTGCACAGCTATGGCCGCCTGAGGATCGGACGGCGTTCGACGCACATCCGTGCCGTTGATGATGTCTCGTTCGAGCTGCGTCCAGGCGAGGTCCTTGGCATCATCGGTGAAAGCGGCTCCGGCAAGTCGACTCTCGCACGGTGCGTGGTCGGCCTCGTTCAGCCGACAGCGGGCTCCGTTCGGATCGGCGATAAGGAGCTCGCCAGCCTCGCGCGCTATCCGCGCGAGTTCTGCCGGCAGATCCAGATCGTGTTCCAGAACATTGCCGGCTCGCTGCATCCCCGCAAGTCGATCCAGCGCATCCTCGCGCGCCCCTATCAACTCTATGAAAGCCGCACGCCGGCGTTGGACGAGTTGCGCCAGCTCCTCGCCTCGGTCGGGCTCAAAGCCCATCTGCTTCCCAAGCGGCCGAGCGGGCTGAGCGGCGGCGAGAAGCAGCGGTCCGCCTTGGCGCGGGCCTACGCGCCGCGGCCCTCTGTCCTGATCCTCGACGAAGCCTTCTCCGCACTCGACGCCTCGATGAAGGTGCGCGTGGCCCGCCTGCTGCTCGACAAGAAGCGCGAGCTCGGCACCAGCATCATCTTCATCACGCACGACCTTCCCTTCGTGCAGTACATTTCCGACCGCCTGATCGTGATGTACCGCGGTTGGGTCTGTGAAACTGGCCGCTCGGCCGATATCCTGAAGCCGCCCTATCACCCCTACACCGAGACGCTGGTCTGGTCGGCGCTGCGCCTCGAAGGGGAGCGACCGGCGACCCTCGACCTCGCCGCCGATGAGCGCACCAGCGGCTCCATCGGCGCGGGATGCCGGTTTGCAAGGCAATGCCCGAGAAAGGTCGGCGCGATCTGTGAAACTGCAGCACCGCCGGTGCAATTGCTCGGCGACGACCGTGAGATCGCCTGCCATATTCCGGTCAGCGAGCTGACGCGCGTGCAGGCCGCGGAATACCCGGCGGCGGCATCGACCGCAGGAGAGCGCGCATGAGCCCATCGAACCCGACGACAGAAGCGCTGCTCGCGTCCAAGGCCATCGCGGCCTTCCGGCAGCCGCCGAGGGAGTTGTTCCCGGTTGCGGCGCGCTACATCGCCGACTTCGCTGGCGTGGCGGTGGCCGGCGCGGCGGCCGCACCGGTGCTTCGGATGGCCGAGACGCTCGACACCGGCGCCACCTCCAACCGTAACCGGGCCCGGCTACTTCTCGACGGAAGGATCGTGCCCTGGAGGGCAGCCGCTGTCATCAACGGCATGGCCGGGCACATTCACGACTATGATGACGACGAACCTGTCGCCTCGATCGCGCATCCGAGCGTGACCGTGTTGGCAGCCGCCCTCGCCGTGGCCGACGCCCTGGA